>JACCDX010011944.1_pt1 | contig 51106 bp, 38 predicted proteins | sample 7449681 | NCBI WGS metagenome assembly JACCDX01 (sample SAMN15323450, study PRJNA562643) | freshwater metagenome | isolation source: river surface water | place: USA:Blue River Watershed | collected 2017-08-18
CACCCTTTCCTCCTGCAACACCTTGAGGACCTGTCTCACCAGTGTCACCCTTTCCTCCTGCAACACCTTGAGGACCTGTCTCACCAGTATCACCTTTACCACCTGCAACACCTGCATCACCTTGAGGACCTGTCTCACCAGTATCACCTTTACCACCTGCAACACCTGCATCACCTTGAGGACCTGTTGCACCAGTTGCACTAGTACCAACTGCTACTGTATCTTCTCCAACATATAATTTATTATCAACACTACTATACCAGATTAAACCGGTTGCACCAATTGCAGGATTTGTTGCTTGGGGTGTTAAAATTAAACCAGTTGGATCAATAAGACCATCTACTGTCAATTTACCACGGATAATAACTTCTCCTGTTGCACCACTATTAGGATCGAATTTGAACAAATCAGAACCAGTAACACCAATTCCATCATAGAATAATACTGCACCTGTTGGGCCCGAGAAGCTGAAACCTGCACCTGTAGCACCTTGAGGACCAGTATCACCTTGAGCTCCTGTATCACCTTTAGCACCAGTATCACCTGTGTTACCTGCAGCTCCTGCATCACCTGTTGGGCCGGTTGATCCAGAACCTGCTGGACCAGTAACACCAGTTGCACCCTGAACTAATGCATTCCAATATGTTCCATTATCAGTAGATGGTAAATTACCAATATTGCCATTTGTAATTGAAATCCAACTAGTTCCATTTTCAAATACAGCATCATTTATATTATATGTTGTTCCTGCATTATAAGAACTTCTCCAATAAATTCCTAAACCAGTAGGACCAGTTTCGCCTGTATAACCTGTAACACCAGTATCACCCTGAAGACCCTTCACTAAGAATGTAATGCTGTAAATTCCTGATGGTGTTATAGCTAATGCACCCTCATATGTTGTGGGGTCATATCCTAATGTATAAACTCCAGATGAAGGACCATTAACTGATGTAATTCTAGCCATTGCAGTTTCAGGTACAGGTGTGATATCGTTATAAATCATAACATACACAGGCTCCAAAGGAATTAATGCATTTAGTTGTTCAAACCAATCTGTCGCAATACCAGCCAACGAACTTTCATTCATTAAGACATCAAATTGAGAAGCTCCAGGATTAAAAATTAAATTAAACTCTCCAGAACCTGGCGTCAATGTGTTATTATAAAGCCATTCTCTTGTTGATTCATATGCTACAGGACCTGTAGGGCCGGTTGAGCCAACTCCTTGAGCACCAGTTGCACCTGTTGGACCATCAATACCGTCCAAATTTACATTATAAGTTGCTGATGATCCAAATGACCCTTGAATATTTGTAATATTGTTAATAGTTAAACTAGTTCCACTATATGTTTGTACTGTACCTTCAAATCTATTACCTGCATTACCAGCATCAATAACAACTACAGAGTTACCTGTAATATATGCTAACCCAGATGTAACCGTTACAGGGCCAATAGAACCTGCAGTAGGATTGATTGATGCAGTAAATGATGTTAAGAATTTATCACCCGCTATACCTTGTGGTCCAGTTTGACCTGTAGGACCTGTACCAATAGCACCTGTTGCACCAGTTGCCCCTGCAACACCTGTAGGACCGGTATCACCAGCCTGACCTGTAGGACCTGTACCAATAGCGCCAGTAGGACCAATATCACCTGTTGAACCCATTACACCAGTAGGGCCTGTATCACCAGTTTGACCACCACCTGCAACACCCGTTACACCTGTCTCTCCACGCAAACCACCATAAGCAAGTGAATTCCATGGAGTAGTACCATTACCAATCTTGAAAAGATTGGTGTCTGTTTCTATACCCATTTCACCCGATGCAAGTGTTGGGTTCGCCGACGTCCATTGCGAAGCCGTTCCTCGCCGAAATTGGAATTGAATATTTGGCATTCTAATAGTTCTGGAATACTTTTTCTATCAGGTTTTAAACATGATTCAAAAAGTATTTAATTTAACACACACACTTAATCATCAACACCACCACAATCGAAATTAGGAGCAGGTGCTGTGTAATTCGTTGATGGAGAACCGCCATCCAATATAAAGGCCTGCACAGAACCTGTAGGGCCGGGAGCACCTGTTGGACCTATATCACCCGTAGGACCCGTACCACCACCTGATGGACCCGTTGGACCAGTACCTCCTCCTGATGGACCCGTTACACCTGTTGGACCTATTTCACCTGTAGGGCCTGTACCAATAGCACCTGTCTGACCCGTTTCTCCTGCAACACCAGTTGGACCAACTACATAATCTAGTTGTGTGAATGTCACCCTAGTCAAATACGAAGATCCCAATATATTTTGAGAAGATCCTGATAATTGTGTTAATCTCACCTTAACTGTATCCGTCGGAGCCAATAATACAACACCTGTAGTAAATGTTGCAGATGAATTTACTGCTGTTTGTGCAAAGACATTTGTTGCTACGCCATTCTTCTCGAGTCTCAATATCACACCTGTATTAACACCTAATGCAACTTGTGCAGCAACTAATAATTGTATTGTAGATCCACTACTATTTGTTAAAATACCAGTATTTGTATCATATGTAGCACTAAAACTACCTATAGAACTTGCAGTATCTAGTGTATCATAAATAACCGTTGTCGCAGTACTGTCTGCAACACTTTGATTTGCTGATAAATAATATGCTTTCGATGCTAATGGACCCGCAGTTGCAGCTGGACCAGTATGACCTTGAATACCTGTAGGACCGGTGAAACCCTGAGCACCTGTTGGACCAGTATCACCTGTTGCTCCCTGCACACCTGTAGGGCCTGTTTCACCTGTTGGCCCTTGCTGTCCTGTAGGGCCTGTTGAGCCTGTTGCTCCCTGAATACCCGTATCACCTGTAGGGCCTTGTTGCCCTGTTGGTCCTGTCTGACCCGTTGCACCTTGTATGCCCGTAGGACCTGTTTCACCGGTTGGGCCTTGCTGACCTGTAGGGCCTGTTGCGCCTGTGGGTCCCTGAACACCTGTAGGTCCAGTTTCACCTGTAGGACCCTGCATACCTGTAGGACCGGTTTCGCCTGTAGCTCCCTGAATACCTGTAGGACCTGTATTACCAGTTGGACCTTGCATGCCGGTTGGACCTGTCTGGCCTGTTGGTCCCTGAACACCTGTTGGACCTGTATTACCAGTTGGTCCTTGAATACCTGTTACACCAGTGGCACCTTGAGGACCTGTTCCACCATTAACAACCCATGAGAAAACATAGATTTGACCAGGTATTAAATTATTCAAATCACCTACATATTGCGTGCCTCTACTTGCACTTGTCTCTATCGAAGATCTATTTGTCAATAAAAATACATCAAATGCAGGATTTAATGCAATAATTGTCTTACGATTCGATGGTGATGTTTGGTGTTGTAAAAGAACCAAATATGTCTCGGCTGGATTATATGCATTCGTGATTTGTAAATATGCAGAACGACCAGTGCTACCTAAATCTGTTGGACCACTTGAAGTTGCATTATCAACCTGTATAGATAACGCTTGGAACCAATCAGCTGATGCTTGTCCATCATAGTTCGTTAAACTGAATTGGAAACCTTCAAGACCAAGAGCTGCATAGTTCTGATAGCCAAATTCACCTATAGTTGTTAATGTAGTTGCATTATTAGGATCCGCTAAACGGAATCTCATCGAATTACCAGATAGACTTATTGCTCCTGTAGGACCTGTTGCTCCCTGTTGTCCTGTAGGACCTGTTGCTCCCTGTTGTCCTGTAGGGCCTGTTACTCCCTGAAGACCAGTTGCACCCTGAATTCCTGTAGGACCTGTTTCACCCTGAAGACCCGTTGCTCCTTGCATGCCTGTAGGACCTGTTGAGCCTGTAGAACCGATTTCACCTGTAGGACCAGTATCGCCAATAGCACCGGTTTCACCTGTTGCTCCTTGCATACCTGTAGGACCTGTTGAGCCAGTTGATCCCTGCATACCAGTATAACCAGTAGGACCAATTGAACCATTTATGTCGAATATTAGATTCTCAAATGTATATGCAACTGGGTTGATCCCATCAGGACCAATATTGAAATCCCAATAGTATTCACCAGATGTAATTGTCCTAGAAGGATTTGTTATACCTACTTGACTATTATTCAAATAAATATTCAAATTATCTGATGCTGAACCTGCATTATATACAATCGAGAATATATCACCTGGTGTATAAATAGCAGTAGCAGTTGGCGATTCTCCATATAAATAGAAATAAAGTGTCAATGTTTGACCCGGATTTACAACTGAGAAATTTATTAAAGCAACATAATTTGGATCTCCTACTTTTCTTAATGAAAATAGATAATAAGGGTCATTAGGTACTGTAAATGATAAAGAAAAGTTTGTATTAATTGGTGCAATCTGACTTGTATCAAACACTGTAGTATAACCATTATTGCTGATAAAATTAGTAATAGAACCTAAATTTGCCACTGCGCCTGTACCTCCTGCAACAACATTCCATGTAGTATTATTTGGACCTTGGAGACCCTGTTGTCCTTGTGGCCCAGTTACTCCTGTTGGACCTACAATACCCAAAGGACTTACTCCCAAATTCTCAAGACTAATTGATTCAGGATAACTACCTGCATTTATAGTAACCTTATATAAATAAATATCAGGTGTTGTTATTGTTGTATTATAAGTACTAGTATAATTTTGTATTAATGTATAATTGTTAGGATTTCCATTATAAGGATTGTATAATAATGCAAATATCTCACCAGGAGTATATGATCCTATTGGTGAGCCTCCAGTAGTAGGCCAATACACAGATCCGCTACCAGTAAGTCTTAACGTTGCTGCTACAGCACCTACATTATTAACCAATTCAAAATCAATACTAGTAAAACTAAATGATGGAGCTGTGAAGAAGAAACTAAATCCATTTTCTGGTGAAAATACTTGCTGAGATTGGAAATATGATGAACCATCATTCTGCACTAATGTAGCAGTATAATTATTTGTACTACCTGTATAGAATGTTTCAGCATTACCAATTCCAATAAAACGTGAATAAGGCATAATAGCACCAGTTGCACCAGTTTCACCTGCGGGGCCTGTTTTACCTTGAATACCTGTAGGGCCGGTTTCACCAGTAGGACCTTGCTGACCTGTTGGACCATTAACACCATCCAGATTTACTATGTAATCTGCAGGTACATTGAAAGTTCCTGTAATATTTGCAAATTGATCAATTGTAATTAAACCAGTTAAAGGATTATAATTCTGAACACGACCTTCGAATGAATTTATCAAAGGATTATTAACATCATTTACAAGTACAGAAATACCAGGATGATAGGCTAGTGCTGGTTCGACAGTTAGTGTTACAGCCCCAGTTGCTCCTGGGTTAATTGTACCAGTTGCTGATGTTGTCAAATAACGATCACCTGGAGTTCCCTGAATACCTGTTGGACCTGTTTCTCCTGTAGGCCCTTGAGCGCCAGTTGGACCGTCAATACCATCTAAATTGACATTGTAATCTGCTGGAACATTGTAAGTACCACTAACGTTAAAGAATTGATCAATTGTAATTAAACCCGAAAGAGGGTTATAATTCTGCACACGACCTTCGAAATGAGTATTTAATGGATCATTAATATCACTGACTTTAACTGATGAACCAGGAAGGTATGCTAGAGCAGGCTGCACATTTAATGTGATCGCTCCAGTTGCACCAGGATTAATTGTACCAGTTGCAGATGTTGTCAAATATCGATCTCCTGGAGTACCCTGAATACCAGTTGGACCTGTTTCGCCTGTAGGACCTTGCATTCCTGTAGGACCGGTTTCACCTGTTACTCCAGTTGCACCAATTTGACTAATAGGGTAATATAAGACATTATCTAATGTAAATGCAACTAAATTTCCTAATGTCGCAGTAATCATTTGTAGTTGATAACCTGATGCAAATTCCTCAAAAGGAACAGTACGTATTAATGTAGTATTTCTATATGCATAAATATTAACTCCATCATAAAACATTGTAATTATATCATTTACAGCAGAACTAAACGATTGAGGGAAGAAATAAACCTGTCCTGTATTTTTAGCAGTAAATGTTGTTGCCCCATTTGCACCAACTCTAATTAAAACATTATTATCTGAATCACCGAATAAATTAATAGTTAAACCTTCTGATAATCCAACAGATGCACCTACTTGTGGTACCTTAAATTGAAAGTAGAAACCCTGATTTGTTTTTCCATATGTTTGATCAGAATATATTGAAGCTGCTGTTGATGGGAATGAAAATGTAGTAGAATTTATTTGTTGAACAGAACCACTTTGTACTGTATATGTTGAAACTCCTTGACCAAAGATACCAGTTGGACCTGTGTTACCTGTTGCTCCCTGTTGTCCTGTTGGACCCTGTTGCCCAGTTGGACCTGTTTGACCAGTTGAACCCTGCATACCTGTTGGGCCAGTCTGTCCTGTAGGACCAGTAGAACCCGTTGGACCTTGCATACCAGTTGGACCTGTTTCACCTGTAGGGCCTTGAGTTCCTGTAGGCCCTGTTTGACCTGTTGCACCTTGTTGTCCTGTTTGACCTGTTTGACCTGTTGAACCTTGCTGTCCTGTAGGCCCTGTTTGGCCAGTTGAACCTTGTTGTCCTGTTGGGCCGGTTTCTCCTTGAGTTCCTGTAACACCCGTTGCACCCTGTGCTCCTGTAACACCTGTAGCACCCTGAAGACCTGTTGCTCCTTGTGCTCCCGTTGAACCTAATCTACCAGTCGCATAATAACGAACATTCTGTAAAGTTAATGCAGCATTAGTACTACTTGCTGTGATTTGTAATTGATAACCACCTGCTTGTGTATTAAATGCATTTGATGCAGCAAGTGTACCATTCTTATATACAAATAATGTAAAGCCATCGAAATAAACAGAAACAAGGTCATTATATGAATTTGTACCTAATGAAGTTGGTCCAAATTGGACATTTCCTACATAACCATCTAATCTACTTGCACCTGAACTAGATACAGTGATTGTAGCTTGATCGATTGCTGAATGATATAATTTGAATGCTAGACCATCAGGATATGTTACACCCGCACCAACATTAGGTACTTGGAATTCGGCATAGAAACCTTGACTTGTTGTTCCATACGTTTCTGTCGAATAAATTGAATGAGTACCACCTGAAGGGAATACTAATGTATCACTATTTTGAATAGAAGCAGAACCACTCTGAACATAGAATCTAGTAGTACCAACTCCATATTCACCCGTAGGACCTTGCTGTCCTGTAGGACCTGTTAGACCTGTTGCACCTTGAGTGCCTGTTGGACCAGTTGAACCCTGAAGACCTGTAGGACCAGTTTCTCCTTGATGTCCTGTTGGACCTGTTTGGCCTGTTAAACCTGCTGTACCAGTTGCGCCTGTTGAACCTTGAAGACCTGTTGGACCAGTAGGGCCTGTTCCTGATGAGCCACCTGCACCTGTTGTTCCTGATTGTCCATATAAGAATCGTGCTAATTGTGCATCAGTCCATGTAACATTTGGTGGAAGACCAACCTCATTTAAAACAGGTAATCCATTTTCATTTAATTGATATACATAACCTATAGTTAAATTAGCAGGGCCTCCGCCACTTCCTTGTGGGTCAATTATTGCATTCACACCATTTACATCTTCAAGTACTACATCAACACTTCCAAATGATTGATTAGCAACTGCTGTAATTAAAAATGTATAACCATATGCACTATTTGCAGCATACATACCAGGTACAACATCCGTGCCACCATAATAACTGCCCCCAAATGGGTTTGATTGGTCATATGCTTGACCTGATGTTGTTAGTGTAGCCGTATAGGTAGTTGGGCCTGTTTGGGCTACAAGTGTAAATGTTACCTCCAAACAAATCGGTGGAAATAATCGACTCATTGTATCTATATAATTATGTATTTTTTATAATAATTAATACACAATTATATTATATTTACGATGATTACTTATAAAATATTAATATAAAGGTATAATGCATAACCAGCTGCATCATTACCAGTATAGGGTAAATTGGTCTTAGTTAAGTTAGAGAATGTTAGCGTAGTTCCTGCTGTATTAATATTAGCTGCAATGTTTGCTGTACCAGTATGATTACCAAAAAACCGCTGAATATCTATCCAACCAGCGGTATTACTATAAATATAACCAGTTAGATAAATTCTTGGTGGTGGTACTCCAGCACCAACCGTATTTGTTAATGTAATTGAGAACGTTGCTCCATCAGTACTTGCTGGTGCAACATATGTACCAAAACTTGCAGGAATACCTGTAAAAGCTCCGTTAAAATTAAATGCGATCGGAGTTGCTCCTAAACCAGCAGGTGCATAAATATAACCTATAGTACCACCTGCAGAACCTGTAGGACCTGTTGTTCCTGCTGTACCAGGTGAGCCCGTAGGACCTGTACTACCACCTGAAGGACCTGTAGGGCCTGTAACACCTGAAATACCTGTAGGACCGGTTGAACCACCGCCGGGAGCTCCAGTTGGACCTGTAGGACCATCAATACCATCCAGATTTACATTATAAACCGCTGCTGAACCAAAAGAGCCTTGTATATTTGTAATATTACCAATAGTAATAGATCCAGATCCAGAGTTATATGCACTAACAGTACCTTCAAAACGATTCGATGTTGCACCACTATTAACAACTACCACTGAATTACCTACAACGTATGCTAAACCAGTTCCAACTGTTACTGTAACAGGACCTGAACTTGGCGTAATAGTAACAGATCCAGTTTGTGTATTATAACGATCACCAGAAATACCAGTAGGGCCTGTTGCGGATAAACCTGTAGGGCCTGTTCCAAAGGCACCTGTTGGGCCTGTTAGACCTTGAATACCTGTCGGACCCGTTTCTCCTGTACCAACTCCTGCTGGGCCTGTTGGACCTGTACCACCTCCTGATGGACCAGTAGGACCTGTTGTACCTGTGCCAACTCCTGCAGGACCTGTAGGGCCTGTTCCACCTCCAGATGGACCTGTAGGACCTGTTGTACCAGTTCCTTCACCTGCAGGACCTGTAGGGCCTGTTCCACCTCCAGATGGACCTGTAGGACCTGTTGTTCCTGTACCTGTTCCTGATCCAGCTGGACCTGTCGGGCCTGTTGCACCTCCAGATCCTCCACCACTACCTGTCGGACCTGTAGGACCAGCTACTGGACATGATGGGGAAGTTAAACAACAAGTACCAGTTGTTCCACTACAACCGCCAGTTGCACCACATAGACCAGCAGTTAATATTTGACATATTAATTGTAATGAACTAGATGACATTCTTACTCTAATTATCTAATTTCATTTTAATTGTTTATATGGCTTACGCAAAAAATAACTAAAAAATGGTGTTTTATTTTGTTTTAATACTTTTGTTGTGGTTTGATTCATATTATGCATTAGGATCGGAACCGGGTTCCATCTTGCGTGTCTTATCATTCCAGTAACCAACCCAATCACCACGGGATCCATCAGGATTCATCTTGTAACGTTCTCCCTTTGAACCAGCGAGATATTCGACGTTCTTGTATGTCCAGGGAGTGAGACTTTCTTCATAACTCTCATACCCATCATCATCTTCATCTTCGTCGATTGTTGGTGGGGGAGGAGGAGCCGCACGAGACTTGATCGCTGTGCGGAGCTTTGAGACACTTGAACTTGCTGTAGTGCTCAGAGATGAAGCTGCAACAGGTGCAGCCTTCTTTGCTGCAGCGGGCTTCGCTGCAACCTTGCTGGCACCGCTAGGGCCACCAGCGCCGCCACCAGTGGTAGCAGCCTTCTTACGTTCAGAGGCTTTAGACATTGCCTCTCGCCACGTAAGGTTATAAACGGGTTTCATTTCGTTTGTTTTAGGGTCGAGCTTCATAAGAGGCCGACCATCATCGTCAAGAACTTGACCTGAGTCCTCCTGCGTTTGGCGGATAACATCATGCCAGGCCTTAACACCTTCAGATTGCTCACGCTTCGGGGCGTCAGGATCACGAGTCTTACGGGTCTTACCCTTAACTTCGGTCTTAACAGCCTTCACATGAACAGTACTAATATCCTTCATAAACTCAGCTTGATCCTTTGCAGGCATCTTCTTAAACTTCTCCAACATACTTTTAGTACCATTGCTGGATACCATAGGGGCGTCAGTAGCAGACATAGCAGTAGGAATACTGGAATTCATTGCGATAGTGTGTAAAATGTAACCTTTGCATTAAAAAATTACACTAAATCAATTTTTTTTATCTATTTTATTTAGCTCTTCATATGCTTACTAGGCTATATTACCTATAAATGCATTTTTTCATCCATTTTAATAGCCTTTTTCAATTTTATAATAAAGTTGAAAAATGCATTTCTTTAGGCCCTTTTGGGGGTTTTTTTCTTTGAAATTAGGGCCTTCCCAGAACATCAAAAATACCCATTATTATATACTATAAATATGCCATTTTGGCCTCAAAATAGCCTCTATTTCACCCTAAAATTGCGTTTTTCAATCTGTAAAAAAAATTGAAAAATAGCGATTCTAGTAGTGTTGTTTGAGTAATACAGTTATAGGTATCTATATTATACTAATTATGACCTGAAGTAGCGATACTTTGAGCCATAAAATAGGTACCAACAAACCAGCGCAAGTCTAATAATATGACTCATTAATCCAATAAGGTTGATGGTTCGTCTTTGAGAGACTCTGAAATTCACACAAAATTATGAAGTTATTAGCGGTTGCGTTTTCCCTGCAAAGGGAGAATAGTAGCCAACAGTTATGAAAGGTTCTAGTCTTACAGGTAAAACTGGTAGATGAAAAACTAAACGTTTAGAAGTGAAAATTAGAGACTTTTGATAGCGGATCTGAAATCAGCAGGTAACTGCTAATTGGATACATGATACTATTATGGGATTTGCTCCGCAGTCTCACCTAATAAGAGACTGGGCTATTAATAACCCACGGGTATAATATTAATAGGAATACTGGGTTGGCTAAACTTGTATTAGTATTGTCTTTGCTCAAGCAAAGATGATACTAATCGGATGCGATATAAGAGACCTGCAACGGACTCGAAGATCGTAGGGAGGGATGGGAAGGGCCGCTCTTAACAGTAACTAGATTAACTGTTGAGAGACAGTTTAGATCTAGAAACCTATAACTTTTACAGCATAACAATGAAGTGAAGACTCGAAGAAGACCTCAGATGATCCAAAGGAGAAAGCTAGAGGCCTTGCAATCAGAAATGAAAGTTCGACAACAGGTAAGCGCTTATCTGGAAGACAACTTCATCGAAGAACACAAGTGACTCTGGTAATTTCCAAAGGAAGTTCTAGGTTCTCTGAGAAGAATCCCATCAAAGTTATTCTGTACTTTATTCCAAAAACCAAAATGAAAAAACAATAAAGATATCCTATTAGAACTCTGCTAGCAAAAGATTCCTAGGATTTACATTAAAGTAAATAGATGCGCATCTATGTTACATTATAGATAAAACAGGTTTTTTCATTTTTTTAGCCAGGGCTTATGATTACCTCGCCACTTCGTGGCTCGGATCCAAAAAAAAATTTTTTATTATCTCTGCTCTTTGCTTAGATAACGAAAAAACAAGTTTTTCAATCAGTTCTCTAATTGCTTAGAAGAGTTGATAATTCTCTTTCCTTGCTAGGCGTAACCTTGCTCAGAAACCTATGCGTTTAACATCATCCTAGGTTGATGGCAGTGCAGTTTTACATCGGGCTGCTCGGATGACATGCATTTAACATCGAGATGTTTGGATGGCAGTACGTTTTACATCGGGCTGCTCAGATGACTATTATTGACTTCATATAATTGCTAGTTATACTCATTTCGTCATGCAAATAGTTGCGCATACTACAATTTTACACTATGTAGCACAGTATCCTTTTTTTAGCGAAAAGTTGCATCAAACTATTGATTGTATCGCATCATCAATGGGCGGTCATCTTCTTTTAGGTATTGATTGCGTAAATACCACCAGCCACGCGTTAGCTGGTAACTTTTGACTATTAGAATTTCCCGTTTCAATTTTTTTCTTTATAATTTATTTTATAAACAAAAAACATCCATCCAAGATGAATCAGCATTTGTTTCGATGCGATCACCTCAGATGAATGGGGCTTATTTTACGTCCTAGCCCAGGACCAAGCGCTGTGCTTGAGTTCCCATGAGTTTAGAGTCCTATGCTTGTTTGGAGCAGGGTTGGGAACTCAAACACAGCAAGAGAAGATGTGTTATTTGTTTTACCCAACATAAGACTAATTAGTGTGGAATTAATAATACTTTGCGGGTGCCACCCGCTTCTAACTAAGGTTTTCTAATCATATTAGATAATCTCAACTTCCACCGTAACTGTTATATGTGTTAATACTTTTTTCAATTTTTTTCCATCAAAATCATATAAAATGATTATATTAATATAATTGTATAATACTTTAATATTATTATTTTAATTTTTGACAGAATTTTGATAGAAAAAAATTGAAAAAGGTATTTTGATAATATTTATATCGAGTGTCCTCGGCAGGACGTAAAACTGCCTGGTTGGTCCTGAGCATGACAATAAACTGCTAGCAGTCCTGGGTAGGACTGTTTAAATAAACTGCCCTCATCCACGAATTGCCTGATAAGGTAAGCGGACGTGTGAAAGTTGGTTGGGCCCTTGATATCAAGCTTCTCATTAGGTGAGATATCTCGTGTGACCTTCTGGCTGGATCATTTAGAGCTCTTGATGGCTTCGTGTTGATTTTTTCGTTTGGAATCTATTCTAAATCAATAACATATTTGATTTATTTTTTAAAGTTCTTATCGCACATGTTTCGACTAATAATCCTCCATTGGCATATACACCATAATTCATTCCATCATCTTCATGTTCGAGAGCGAAATGCCAAATATTATAAGTTCCTTCAGAGTTCCATGGCTCAGCACGCTCATCCACACATGCCATTAATCTGTATTTTTTATCTGTCACAAACAGGCGTCCAAGATGCTTGATAGTATCTTCCTTCTGTTTCTCTGTTATAGGAAATTCAAGAATAGAATGACATCCAGTTAGATATAAATCTTCATTGAGTTCTGGATATTTCGATGGAGAACACTTATAGAGACGGTCTTCGATACGTTCTTCATTCCCAGGATTTAGAATTGTTCCTTTACCTATGAGGACAACCGGTTTATATCCATCGCAACTTGTTTTTACAAGTGTTCCCTTCTTCAGTTCTTCGACAGTCACATATTCTTCCTTTCCATCAATGAGGGTAAGAATCTTCGTTCCTTCCAAGAAACAAGGTGCAGTTGGATATAAATTATATCTATAAATATTAGATACAAAATCTCCTATAAGAGTATTACCAACAGTATATACTACACTTTGTGATGATGGTCCAGTACTATTATATGCGATACGCCAATGTGTATAACCAGATAATTCTATAAGTGTATAACTACCATATCCAGTTGGAAATCCAAGTGCATTAGTATCATCTAATGCGTCTTGTTGGCTTGGATAATAGAATGTTACAGAACTACCAACAGGTTGTGCCAATTCATTCATAGGACCAAGAAGGAGACGAGGCACATCCTCAGTATTAATTGTCTCGTGACTAAGTCCTTCGTTAAAAACATATCCTGTATTTCTTGTAATTGGATATGATGTATCTCCTAATAGAAATTCACCAGGGCAATCATTTAAATATACTAAATATGTATTCTCAAAATCTGAAACAGCCCTATCAATATGTGGAGCCGTATTACCCTTAATCCAGCGCATAGGAATACTAGAAAATCCAGATAGATCTAGTCCAAGTTTCGTAAGAATAGAACTACGAATTGAATCAGTTAATGTAATAGAAAAATAGACCTTGGCAAGCGAATTTAATCTCTCCTTGGCCTCCAGTACCTCTGGAAGCTGATTAATATATTCTAAATCCTCGATTGAAAGAACATTGGAAATTGAATTCATTTTATATATTTTACATATATAAAATTATTTAGACTGTTAGAATATTAATAGTTTGGATTATAAATAAAATATTTTTGACAGAATTTTGACAGAAAAAAATTGAAAAGGGTATTTCAATAATAAATAAATCAGAAGTCCTAAGCAGGACTATAAACTGCTGAAGTCCTTGACATGACTTCGATGGAAAAACTGTCACCCAGAGTCCTGAGCATGACTTGTAATAAGTAAAACTGCTCATGTCCTAAGCAAGACAATGGAGACTAAACTGCTTTGAAGTCCTCAGCACGACTTGGTAAACTGCTGAAGTCCTCAGCAAGACCCAAAAGATTAAACTGCTGATTTCGGTCCTGGGTATGACCACAAGCGATAGAAAACTACCTAAGGTCCTCGGCACGACCACATAAGACTAAACTGCAACGAGCCCTCGGCAAGGCTAGGTGATGCAAAACTGCCAGGCTAAACGGTGTTAGCTCCTATGACTTAAAACTCTTTAACCGCAATATTTGTAGCGGAAATGTGGCAATGAGTCGGATGGGCAACATAACGGTAGCTATTTGACAATTTTTTTTTATCCACAAATAAAAAAGTTGTTTGTGATGTTCTTTCCTCTGCATCAGAACTGCTGATACACCAGGTTCCCTAGGAATAGGGGATAATTTTCCCAACTTGTCGGTCAAGTTAGGTTACCTTTAAAAGGAGAAATCGTCTGCCTCTAATTATAACCAATTAAGTGATTATCTTTCAATATAAGAATTTTGAGGTTCTTGATAGTGATCGATAGCACTTTAATTACGTTATTTGGGACCAGACCCGATTTGCATCGGGAGCTCATTAATGGGTCAGTGATGGACGAACCATAGACTGGGCCATTCATGAGGCGATATGAAAGTCACTCATAAGGGAAAGGATACATCAGCTTTGATTGCGGGTGCCACCCGCCTTTTATTAGCCTCTTGTACCGATATAATATATCATGTATTGGTACAATACTAACTGCTAGCAACACAACATAAATTTTTCAATTTTTCCTACTAGGATTTTTTTTGTTTTGCCAAAATAATATAGATTTTCATAAAAAGTATATTATTTTGATGAAAAAAAATTGATTGAAGGTTATTGGTAATGAAGATCGACACAGCTATCGCCATGGAGAAGAGTTCTTTCAAGCGCAAGCAAACTAACGGTATTGACTCCTCTTCCTCTGGGAAGGAGTTCAAGAAGACGCCACACCACCATCACAAGGGATCGCCATCAGGGCACCCTCAAAAGTATGACAAGTATGACAAGCATTCACACAAGGATTTCAAGAAGTCGAAGCAGTTTAAGAAACGTTCGTTCTTCTCCAAGTTGTGGTCCTTCATCATCATGGTTCTCACATGTGGGTTGATGCGTCACTCCAACAAGCCCTCTCCCAATGCAGGAGAGGTTCGACACTGCAAGGGTTGCAACTGTTCCAAAGAGACAGCACCCAAGCACAACCCCAAGCCTCATTCCAGCAAGACTGATGAGGCTCCTGTGGCCAAACGTGTGCCACCCCCAGGGCCCAAGGCCCCGCAAGCCAATACCACAGATGAGTGTGAGGCACCCCAACCTGTAAAAGCCCGTCTCACACCTGAAGAGATTGCTAAGTACAAGGCTCAATACAACGCCTTCCGAAATACCCCTGGCCAAGTCGCATCCCGCTATCGACCCAGAGTTCCTATCCCCGATGCTGAATCAGTGGCCTCTGCCACTACCCGTCACTCAGCGTCCGAAGATGACTCTCACAGCCAGCCAGAACACTCGGAATCAGAGCCAGATGTAGAAGCAGAAGACGAGGAGGAGTTTGATACCCTCGTGGATAGTGATGATGAGTAAGACGATATGATAGATCGTATGGCTTCAAAAAACAAATACAAAAAGGAGGGGTTTTTTGCGTTTATAAGCGGTCGCTAAGCGGTCGCTAAGCGGTCCCAAAAATTGATTTTTTTCTCGTTGCTTTAAGCCCCCAAGCGTCCAAAAAATGGCACAGAGCTATCGTGTTGTAGATTTCACATCAAACTCCGTTAATACCATCTTTGATTACGTCATTAAAGCAGATAATAATATCATTTATAGAACCTTTAAGGCTGCAAGATGTGCTGCTAATGTTCGTGTTCAATCATATCTAGGACAAGATAGAATTCCCGATGAACTCTCCTTCAAACAAAATCAAAAGAAAGAATGCGATACCAATGCCAATCTCCATAAAGTTGTTAATCTTCCTACTATGGATGGCACACAGGCTATGATTATGATTATTCCTGTCAATTCATTCAAAGGTGATCTACCCGAAGAAGTCCCTATTAGAAGGTCCGCTAGGGTCAGCAATAAAGTTGTTCGACCAAATTATGTTGAAGTTCTAGATTCGGACTCTGACTCTGAATCTGACTTCGTTGCTATTAGAAGACCAATCGTGAAGAAAGAAAAAGTAAAAACTGATGCAGCCTCTATGGCAGCCGATGGAATTCTTCCTGGAGTCATGTCTGCTTTGGTTATTGAAGAACGTAGAGGAGGTGGTGCAGGAGGCCCTGTAGATTGCGGTGATCCTATTAGTTATGATTATCCACCAATTCCTGCTGCTCTCGCCATGGAAGATGAAGATGATCTATAATTGAATATTATAAAATTGAATTTTTTTCTTGTCTATCTCTATGTTACTAACAATTAAAAATGTCTAATAACAAGCTCACACTTGTTACAAATCCTTTCAAGAAACCTATTGAAGAGATTGTTTCAAAACTCTCATATATTCCTTTTATTAGGAGCCGTCATAAGTTCCTTCATGGTATTTCTTCGGATGGCACAATTGTCATCCCTGCAGAGTATTCTTCCGAAAATGATTTCAAGACATTCAAAGGTCGGCCAAAACTTCGAACCGCCGATCTCTTCTTCCTTCCAGGAGAAGAGCCATTTGTACATGGCTTCCAAATTGATACAGAATGCTCCACAGTAAATTATTCACTGAATGATGATATCAATCTCAGTGCAAATCCTGATGGATGGCTCGTATTCAATTCCTCACGGACAAAAATCCGTGAAATACTATTCCAAATATATAAAATGTTTCAGGATATCAAAAAGTTCCCCAAAATATATTGGAATGAACATTCAAGCTCCATCAGAATGGGTTATGATTCCCTCATACTTGAAGATGATAGCCCAGAACCTGAAACACCTGAAAAAAATCCTTTACCCATAATTCCTTGTAAGCGTGTCCTAAATGGCGGTGGTGGAATGGGTAATGCAATCACCCTTTTCCCTATTCCTCCTCGTAATACAACTCTTGATACTATTCAAGCAGTTATTGAGTGGCAGAATAAAAATCAAAATAACATCATTGAAGGCATTATTACTCGACACAATTATGCATATAAATTTCAGTCAAATACAATGGTACCTTGGACTGATGTTAATATAGCCTTCCTAGAACTTTCTTACGATTGTTTAGTCATTAACTCACATCCAAATAAAAAGGATAAGGCTGAACAAGAACATCATAGTGATTTCAAAAGAGTTACTATTATAAATCAATGGGGACCTATCCCTATTAACCCATATGCAATGCATAAAAAGAAAACAACCGAAGAAGAAATAAAAGAATTTATTGGACTTCATTTATCAAGGGATTATGACACTTATATGTGTCTATTTGATGATACACATGCAATGTACTTCACTCGCAATTATGCTATCTTCATTGATGAAAAATTTGTAAAAGACAGAGAATAAAAAACACACACTAGAAATACTTTTACAATAGTTTTCACAGTTTTTTAATGAGGTCTATCTGGATCGACAACAGAGCTTCTTCAGAGCCCACGAAGCCACATCGAACCAGCTGAGAGACTCCATAAATGTCTCTTTTGTCTGTTCTGCTTCGGACTTCGCTGCTCTACTCTCTGTCTTCGCCTTCTTCAGTGAGGCTTTCAGATTTGTAATTACCTTCTGTACATTCTCTTGGTACATTCTATGATATGATTGTGTGCGTTCAATTTCTGACATAAAGGTGAGTCTCAGCTGATTATGTTGCTGATTCATCAACTCCCGATGTTCTTCTTCTGTGTAAGTCCTTGTAAGACTGTCGCTCCGCAAAATACAATGATTCGAAGCATTCACACGATGAACAACCGTACCCCGTGACAACATATATGATGTAAAGGGGGTCGGTTTAACTTTGATAACAACCAGAGGACGACGACAGGTTCTCATACGAATCACTGTCACATCCAAGTTGTCATGAACTAATTTTCCTCCATTATGGGTCCTAATAATACCCTGATGGAAGATTGCATCGATCTTCAAAACGAATTGATCAATCTCCTTGTAGGATGCATTCACACCCACAATCCGACGACTCCTATCCAGAACACCGAAGATCATATAACCGCCATCCTGATTCAGGAAGCCGACTAATGTCTCATATACTTTTTGGATTGGTAGCCTAATACCAGATTTGTACTCGAAGAAATTGTTCTCCTCGTACGGAAAATACTCTAAGTCCGCAATATCTGCAGGAAACTCAGGAATACGATTCATTTTGATAACCTTTGAAGGTGATCGCTGTTTTCAATCAAATCTGACAGAAAAAAAGGTGAATCAATTTTATTATTATAGACATCTCTACATTGAGAATATTTACTCATTTCTTTTTCTTGAAGAAGGAATTGAGTGCCTTCTGCTTTGCAGTAAGAGGTTCTCCTGATTGTTCAACTTCTTTGATAGGTGACTTAGGTTTCTTAGGTACAACAGGTTCTGGCATTGGCTCAGGAATCTCTTCTACAACTTGCACTACTTCAGATTCTTTCATAGCAGGTCCTAAAGCAGTCCAATCATTAAGATAATCATATGCTGTCCTATATACATTATTAATTGCAGTAGAATTTACAAGAGCATGCAGATCCATATGAATAACATTCTCCTTGGGTTCTTCGGGCTTCTCTTCTTCTTTCGGTTCTTCGACCTTAGCGGCTGCAATCTTGCTCCACATATTTTTCTTAGGGGCTACCACTGGTACAGCAGCAGCCTCATCATTAACAGGACTAGAAGCCTGATTAACAATAATTGGGCTCGGTATCGGGCCCAATGAGGGAAACTGGATCATTGATTCCAGTTTAATCTCTTCTTTGATGGCTAGACCATACTTCTTAGCAATTGCTTTGAAGATGAAACTATTCTCATCTGTAATTTCTAATTCTTTTGGCATTACATCAGGATCCTCACGCTTAACACGAGGCTTACTTGAAAATGCCGACATTCCTGTATTAGCGCCAAATACGCTCTTATCAAATACACGACGCTCTGATGTAGGACTGTCCATATTCGGAATGCTTTCATTTGATTGAACTTTTCTTAGTCCAAATGACCGTGCTGATCCTGGTGTTGGTGAGTCCTCAGGTGAGGGCGTTACAGGCACGGGTTTCTTAAATATACCACTCGATTTCCTTGCCTCAAATTGGGCTGGAGTCTGTGGTCTTGATACATCCATATCTTGACTTATCGATTCTTTTGTCTCAGATCTTCGCAAGGTGCCTTGGTCGGCATCCTGCAAACTTGATCGAGACTCACTATTCTGAATTGTTGGTCTAAATCCAAAACGTCTAGGTTCTGGACTGTTTGATGTTATTGCTGCAGCTGGTGGCTGGGGGCTTGGAACTTGAATTGGGCTCGCTGGTGGAGCTAATACTTTGTTGCTTTTCAGAACACTGAATCTCGACATCTTGATAGTTTATAACTATATATACCAATAGCTTTTCTTTTAAGAGATGCAAAATAATCAATTTTTTTAACATTCTTTAATTATTCCATATCAGAATCCACAGCAGATTCATCAATCTTCATAGAAAGTTTATCTAATTTACCTTTATATGGACCAACACCATCTTTTTCAGCAATGTCATATACTTTACCACTTGTTGAATTCAACCAATATCTTTTTCCAGCAATTACTGTAGGATTCAATCGAATTCTTATAAATGAACTTACTTCAATTGCAGGACTCTCATCTTCCACAATTGATGCAATAATGGTACCTAGTTTCTTTGGAGTTCCCATCGCTTTTTGCGGAGTTTTTTCTTTACTAGTTTTCTTCGGTGGCATCTCTTCGACTTCCTCTCCTACTTTAATTTTAGGATCTACAACTTTAGACGAACTAGAAGACCCAGAAACACCATTCTTCAAGTCTTCCATCTTAATCCATACTCCATCACGATAAACCTGACAGACTTTCCATCCATTTAGTTTGCTCTTCGAGTGACTATTACAGAAGTTTGTTAGACTTTCGAATTTTTTTGTTTTATCGTTATGAGGAACCAAATAGCCTCTTTTATAAACTGCATAATAGGTCTCTGTAGTTGTAAAATGCGCTACTGTCTCTCCTTCCTTCAAGAAACGATCCAAGGGAATAGTCGCAAATGTTTTTGATGCTTCTGAACACATTTTACTTTTATGATATTAATTATTTATCATAAAAATAAAAGGAATATTAATGTCAAATTTTAGTTTCTTTTAGGCCTCCTCATAAGTCTTCAGAGTACGTGCTGAAGGATCCGTTGCACCTTCACACCATCTCGGCATCCATCTATAAGGAATTACTGTCGCATGACCAGCATAATACTTCTCGAATAAATATCTATAATAGATATCCTCTTCCGTTTCAGGCTTCATATGCTTCCATGATGGATCAGCCTTCAATGCTACTGCTGCCTCTGGAAGTCTCTCATGAATCTCCTGATACCATAGCTTCTTCGGACCAGAAACACCATCAGAAAATGCCTCCTTCTTTCTCCATAATACCTCTCTCGGAAGTAAATCTAGACCCTCAAAGGCCTCTCGAAGAATCCATTTTTCTGACTGAGTTCCTTTCAGAGGGCGTCGAAGGTTAATTGCAACCGACTTCGAAATTGCAACAAAAGTTTTGTCCAAGAATGGAGTTCTCGGTTCCAAGCCATGACTAGAAATAGAACGATCAGATCGAAGAACATCGAAGTAATGAATATCTTTTAGAAGTCTGATGGATTCCCTTTCATAATCTTCATCGCTAGGAGCATTATAGAAGTACATATAGGATCCGAAGACTTCATCTGAACCATCTCCATTAAAGACTACTTTACAGTCAGTAGTCCGTCTAATTTCTCGAGCAACTAACCAATTTCCAACAGAGGCACGTACAGAGGTTGTATCGAAGGATTCAATGTCCTTAATGACTTCAGGAATTGCTGCAAAGAAATCATCAGGAGTCATAATAATTTCATGATGTTCTGAACCAATATGATCGGCTACCATACGAGCATACTTCAGATCTTCGGAACCTTCGAAACCAATACTGAAGGTTTTTAGCGGTGGCTGTCCAGCTTCCATCAATTCTCTTGAAACGAGAGCAGCAATTAGAGAAGAATCGACACCACCTGATAGAAGAGCAGCAACAGGTCTCTCAGCCAACATACGCTTCTTCACAGCCATCTTCAATGCAAGACGAATACGCCGTTTCGCTTCTTCAATATCCTCTACTGCTGGCTTGGATTCGTCAGCAGGATATGTATGATATGGGTCATTGTTCATCATCGATAGAAGTTGAAGGTCATATACACGGTAATGGCCAGGAGGGAACTGATAGATATTATCTAGTCCAAGTCCCATAAGTGATTTCAGTTCAGAACCGAATGCGATGGCTTCGCTCTCCAGGTGCCGAGAATTGGACGCAACAGTTCCAATGAAAAGCGGACGAACTCCATAAGGGTCCCGAGCAACCATTAAGGTTCCTCTTACAGTATCCACAATAATAGCTGCGAAAACTCCATCGAGTTCTTTCCACATGAGGTCAGGACGGGTTTTATAGGTTTCATACAAGTAAGGCAAGACTTCGCAATCGGATCCTGAAGTGAGATTGTAGCCGTGGCGAGTAGCGATGTCCTTGTAATTGTAGATTTCTCCATTACAGACTGCCCAAATACCATTGTGTTCAAATGGCTGCATGCCTTTTTCATTGAGACCATTGATTGCTAAACGGGAGAAACCGAGTAAAACTTTATTTAGGAGTGAAACTACCCGACTACCTTCCGGTCCTCTGTTAGTAAGGGTATTATTGATAATTTTCTCCGCTTTTTCTTGCGTGATATTAATGCCGTCAGGCCTAGCTAAACACCAAATTCCACACATTTCTATGTGTATTTATTAAAAGTTCTCTTAGGTTGTTAGTTTTATTCTTAATAATTAATAGAAAATTAAATGTCTTCTATTACGACTTACAAACAGCTGCTGGAATTTGAAAGTAGTGTTAATGACCTAGAATCTCAAATGATAGATTTACAAAATATATATGTTCCACCCAGAGGTGGAGTACCAAGAATTAAACTCGATGAAATTAGTAATGAAGAACATGATAAAGTGATATACGATTTCATAAAAATAAGGGATGCAACTAAAGAGAAAGAAGATATTAGAAAAATCTTACAAACAAATAAGGGTTTAATTACAATATTAACAGCAGAATCAGGTAAAAGAAGAAAACCTCTAAATATTTTACAATCAATACAAGAAACTATAGATAGAATAAGAGCAAATTTGCATGATGTATTAGTTCAATTAAGGGAAGTACACGCTTCTAGAAAAAGAAAAAGAATAAACGTAAGTCGTGAAAGAGGTGCTGAATTCAATAGAACTAGCAGATCCGAAGCTAGAACAAACAGAGTATTTGAAAATACAAAGAAAAAATTTATTAATGAGTATGAGAAAAGACGAAGACTAGATATTTCTGCTGCAGTAAAAGCATTAAATACAGCTGAAACTCCAGAAAATTTCGAACGCCAAATGGGTGCTTTAGTTAGATTACCAAAAGAAAATATACTTAGAATTTCGCCAGGAACTAAATTTAATATTGCAAAGAAGCAAGCATGGAGTAGAGCTAGATCATTATTAACACAAGCAAATTTAAATGAAATTGAAGAAGGAAGAAGACGAGAGAAGAGAAATATAGAACGTGATGCAATTCAAGAAGCTCAAAGAGTAGTTAATGCTTTACCTCCTATAACTGCAGAAAGTAATCGGGAAAATTTAAGAAGAGAAGCAGCTGAAGTATTTGGAATAAATATACCAGAAAATAGATTTACAAATGAACCTATCAATAAAAATCTCCCTATTCCAAATACTATGTGGGATGGATTCACTAGAGGAGATGTTGATAAATTAAGATCTGTATTTGATACTTCTAGAGTTATTACAATAACAAGAACCAGCACTGGAAGGATTGAAAAGCAAATAAATCGACCTTATAGAGAAACGTATGCAGTATGTCCTGTCTGTTTAACTTATGTTGATAGAGGTGAAGCATGCTTATATATCCAAGACCATAATTGTAAAAGAGAAGCGGAAACTCGAGGTGATGGTTTATATCATCATGAATTATATCATAAATATAAAGATCCTGCAACTGGTAAAATAGTTTTTTGCGCAATTTGTTCTCGTATTTGTAATAATGCTCCTGAAGCACATTTAGAATTAGCTAAACATGATGCTCCTAAAGCAAGACTAACAGGAAAGTATGCTGATCCATTTGGAAGTGATAAAGAGTGTCTAGCAATGGGTGGTGGTGGTTTTAGAGAAAAAATTATTAGATATAATGCTTTAAGAAATAAAGCTCTTGAACTAAACAAACAAATTGGTAAAATATCTAAGTATAATGCATTTAAAGAATTAGTTGAAACTATGTGGGATGCGCCATTAAATCCTCCTAGAAAACTTAAAACTACACGATTTAATACTACAAACAGACAGTTCCCTACTCAGTTTATTACATCAAAAAATACTCGTAAAAAAAATACTAAACTTATACAAAATACAAGAATTGTCATTCCAAGAGATAGTTATACTACACCAACAATAATACCTGGTGGTGGCACAATTCAAAATTATTCACATATTAATGACGATTCCCCTTTAATTCAATTCCATCATTTAGATGGTGAAGGTAATATGAATCATCATGAAACACAACCTATTAGTAAAGATGGATTAATAGGTTTTATAAATCAGCAACCTAGAACATTTAGATGTTATTTACCTTCATGTAATGGTTATTTGCATCCAAATGAAATTAAGAAAGCATTATATAGTCGTGATGCTGCAGGAAGAAGAATATTTGAAATTAGTTTAGAAGATAGACAAATGATCAATTTGTATGAGAGAGATTTTAATTCACGATTACGTCTAGCTAATCTAGATGAAAATTCATTAAATGAAAATATTCCTTCACTAAATGGATTTTTTGCTGATAATGAAGCTACAGATGTGGCACTATCTGAAATAGAAGCTACAGGAAGTTCAGATATGCTACATGAAGCAACTGACGCAGCATGTAAATTACCCCCACGTGATCCTGATGGTGGCGGTGCAGGTGGTGCAAGTTATCCCCCTGGGTGGCCTGGAAAAGGTGGTAGAAGACGCAAATACACAAAACGGAGATCCTCGAATCGCAAAAAGAGATCGACACGGAGGCGCTAATTCTGTCATCAATTAGTAGAGCATGATCGGCCTGACTCCACGAATAGTTATTCTGGATAATGACCAAACAACAGGCGATTATGACGTATTTTTTAAATGGTTATATTGGCTTGAAACTGCAAATTGCAGAAATTTCCTGAATATCGCCCCCGTCCTTGCCAGTTTCATTAGTCTGTTCGAACAAAGAGGAATCTTCCGCCCGGGTCTTAAAAACTTCCTTATCCACCTCTGTCATCTCAAACAACAAGGATATATAGATTATGTAGTAATTTATACAAATCAATCTGAACCTTATGAAAATCCAATAATAGATTCTAGCGGTCTCAAAATAACAATTCCACAACTTTTAGAAATCATTTATAATTCCTTATGTGGTCAAACCATAATTGATTTGAGATTGACAAGACCAGAATCAGGCGAGCTTACAAAGTCTTTTTCTAGAGTTTTCGAAGCGCTAAATATTCCCAGAAATCTCTGGAATGCATCCAAAACTCTTTTCTTTGATGATCTTATTGAACATTGTCCTAAAACAAATGACATCACAAATGCCCATCTAGCTCATGTACGGGTTCCCGATTATAGAATTCTTTTTGATAATGATCTTCTTTTAAGAATGTGCCGTTTAACTGTACAAGCCTCATCAAAATCTTTTAAAAGAAATTTATATACTAAAGAAATGATTAATGAAGATTTAAATTTAGCTTTAGTACTTTCAGATGTAATAATAAATGTATTACAAGCTGATATGAGAGCACCAATTATTGATTGTTTCAATCGCCATGGAGATCCTAAGAGATATGGATTTGGTTTATATATGGATCGCATCGAAACAACCTTTATGGTTACAGATTCACAAATAGACCATAAAGAAGAAACACATACAATTACAATAGAAGCTTAACTATGCCACCACTACGTGATAAAACCAAAGAAGAACGCCTTAAAGAAGGTATGATGGTTTTGAATAGACTGAAAGAGGTTGGAATTCCGATGGAAAACGATGGATTTATTGAAGTTAAAAATGCAATTAGTCGGTGGGTTCAAGATGGTCAGGCAGTCATAATAGAAAAAATAAATTTTTTTCCATTCGATCGTATAGGAAAACTGACATTATTCCGTGTAGCTGGACCGAAGACGGGGCCTATTATGTTTTTGAAACGTGTAGAAGCCAACTAAGAGGCATATTTATAGAATCCAACAACGAATCGAGGGATTGCACCATCCTTATAGGGCGTACAATAGATTGTAGGTTCCGATAAAGAATTCATACTAATATCGAAATTATTAGTATCAATTATTTGGCTATTACCTGCAGTAGTTTTATTTCCAATAATGACTTCTGCGAGAAACATATAACTGAGATCATCACGACTCTTTTCTTTCGTATAAGTCGAACTCATAGATGCCATTGGAGAGAAATATGTTCCGATTCCATATGCACTTTTTGTATTAAAATGCGGATCAAAACCGCCTTCAATGATTGGTTGAATCGCTTTTTCAGAAGTTCCATGAAATAGGAAAGAAGTACTAATCTTTTCTGATCCACGTTTGGCTTCTAGGGATTCTTTTAGAGATTGAAAGGGAGATTCTAAATGCGGAGCTAAAACTCTCTCTGCATAAACAATACATGCTTTAGGATAACTTTCAAGAATTCTCTTGCAGATCATATCATAATCTGGATCTGATAGAGGAATATATTCAGTTGTCATTCTTAGGGGTTGTCTGTGGCTTTAAGCCTTCCGCTTAGTCAATTTTTTCGTTTTTTTCCTGTGGCGGCTGCTGCGACGCTTGCCACCAAAAATTACTGGTGTATCAAATGTTTCAATTGCATCCAAAACATTTTGCGGTATTAGCCTTTCAGTATTAGCATTATTGAAAACGTTTCCTGCTGCATTATATGCATTTCTGAAACGTCTAACACCATAAACACTGGTTGGTATAATAAAACGAATAAATCTTGCAATTGTAGTATCAGTAAGTATATCTGTATCAATTAATAATTCCCTAATAAAAATAAAAAACATTCCCATATCCTGTTGGAACCGAGATGGTGCTTCAGGTAAGAATGATGGGAAATAATTTACAATTCTGTATCCCGGGATCTCAATTGTTGAATATCCGAAATCAATAATTTTTATTTCCAATGTTTCAGGATTTATCATCACATTATTTGGTTTGAAATCTCTATGAACAAAATAAGCTGCATCCTCTAAACGAATCAATGCATTACAAACAGCTATTATAATTGCCTTGAAACGATTCCAATCCATATAAAATTCTTCTTGCATATAATCATATAAATCAATAAAGGGAGCATTCAGACGTTCCATTTCAATGAAAAATAATGTATTATTAATATCGGAATCGTCTTTTGCAATTTTAAATACTCTAGGAACTATTGTAGGCTCTGATGAAGATAAATAGAATTGGATGAAAGTTTCTCTCAAACTATTCTTCAAAAAATTATGAACATTTCCTCTATCAGCTGGAAGACCTGCATTAATTAATTGTTGTTCAAATTCCACATTGAATTTAACACTTTTAATAATTCTATTAGGATTTGTTTTGTGATTATAAATTGTTCCAAATCCACCTTGTGTAATTACTGATCCGAGATTTCGATTGAAATTTGATAGAGTAAAATCTGGAATAAATTCAATTATTGGGAAAGTATCTACACGACTATTCTGAGTTGTTTCATCAAATGACAAAGAATTTAATACAGATTCAATTAAAATATTTACATTTGAGTTATTAAATCCTCTCACATCGAGAATGCCTATAAATTCACGAACTATTCTATCACGTTGTTGTGTGTTTGTTGCGGCAGCAGGAGATACAGGAACTGCTACAGGAGAAGCTGCTGCTGCAGGAGGAATTGCTACAGCTGATAACATACCTTGAGGGCGTCGTTGATTGACTATAACTGCATTCTCAGTGCTAACAGTACTAGGTGCAAAATTTCCTGAAGGAAGATATTGATTTAATGGAAGTAGATTTCCGCCTGGAGCAGGTAAAAAACCAGTTTGTGCATTAGGAGCCGTTGGTTTTTTCTTAAAAATACCAGCAATTGCATTTAAAATGCCACTGCCTCTTTGACTGCGACGGTGGCCTCGATTCTTTCTTGTACGTGCCATCTAATTAGTATACTATTTCTAAGGAAGAATCGGGATCAACATTTAGTGATTCCAATTCTGATACTGTTGGTCTTACAAAGTTTTTCGTATAAGTTCTATAAGCAATCTCAGGAACCGGTTCAGGTCTCATTTTATTAAATGGACGACCATCCCTAATGTGCCAAATAAATCGGACTATAGGTTTTCTTGGAGATCCAGAAGTAATTCCTTCAACTAATTCACGGCGTTTGTCAGATCCTGGATTCGTCGCATCAACAATTACAGATTTTCCTAGAGTCCATGCTTGTTTCCCAAGTTTAATAACTTTTGCTTTTGTTCCAAGTTCATCTTGTGATGCAACCACATAACCAAACTCTTTGAATTTCTGTGATAATGTTGATTTACCTGATCCGGGGTTACCAATCATAATTATTAACTCTTGCGCACCTTCTGGCTCAGGTTCAGCAGTGTGACGGAAAATCTCTGTCGGCTCATGGAACTTCGCTCCAATCGCCTCCGCAAAACGCAAATCCGAATCTGCCCACTTGTATGGTGGATAGGCCGCAACATCACCAATAGCATCTCCCATCATATGTAATTGAGCAGGAATCTTGACTGATTTTTCTGTCAAAACTTTTAGGAATTCATTATAAATATTTGGCGAAGGTTTTCTATAAGGTGATGTTTTTCCTGTAGCAAGTAATTGAAATACTGAGGGAAACAATACCCGGAGTCTTTCGAACTTCTCCTTCGCTTCTGGGAGAGACCAAAGAGATTGATTTGAAACAAGAGCGACCACGGCTCCTTTATCTTCCAGTTCTTCGAAGACATCGAAGACATCTCCTAGAAATTCAAATTCCGCTCCTGCGACGAGAGATCCATCAGAAGCCGTCAAAATAGTTCCATCAACATCGAAGAGCCAAATGGCAGTCGGATTTTTATTAACAATTGTTGGAATGTACATGAAAAGTCCATCCTTTTCAATAATTGTCTTCGGTATTGTCTCGGACATAATTCTACTACCTTATATCTAATTTGCTAGCAGGGACTTCAAATTTAGCTTTTGTTTTGCATCTATAGTTTTTCTATCAGAAACATACTGTTTCCAGAACATAAATACTCTTCTTTGATGGTTCGGATCAAATAAAGAATTGGTTACGATCCATCCATCGGTAGTTAGAGTCCATACCATATATGGTTTGTAATCCATATCTAATTATTTTTTGTTAAATAAATAATAGTTATGACACCCGCAGAAGCTCGAGAAATTATAGCTGATCTCCGTCGCAAAACGGAATTAACAGAACAAGAAATAAAACTACATGACAAAGTTCTGAATAAAAGTTTTGAAGATGTTCCATTAATCCAACACTGGGTTTTATCTTCTGCAGGTCCTCCTAGAAATGGTTGGACTGTAAGCCGTTGGAATAAATTACATAAATTACTGAAAACTTCTGTAACAGATATTCATGGAGCCATCTATAGAGGCACTAAATTCCCTTGGATCATGGGTGGCCAAGCAACATTCAAAAATTTGAAAGAAATTCAATCAGAAATCACAGAATTTCTTGAGGATTTTGATGAAGGAAAACCTGTAAAAGTAACACGTATTATGCCTTTTACGAAGGATAAAAAGATTGCGAAAGTATTTGCATCAGAAGCTAAGGGATATAAATTAAATCAAGGTTATACCTTTGATGATGGTTATATTCATATCATTGAGTCCGGTGCGAAAGGCGTCGATGTTGCTAAAGAGGTTTTAAAAGATCATATAAAATTACCAGATTCTGATGAAGTTGTTGTGGCAAAACGGGAGAAAGAGGTATTAATAGTTCCAGGCACCATTTTGATTCCGGTTAGAAGAGTGGGAAGAGAATTTATATGGACAATTAGTAGAGACAAAGATGGCAAAAAGAAATAGAACTATGAAAAAGAGAAAATTCCGTGGTGGAGTTGCAGCTCTCAAAAGAAATTCTGGAGTGCGTAATATTGGTTTGAATGTCGCTCCTATTGAAATACGTCCAGTTTCAACTAAAATAGAAATGGGTGAGCAGTTAGGACCTTTACCTAAGAAAGCTAGAATTCAAGCTCCTGCAATGATTTCAATGGCCCCTAATCCTTTTAATATTGCTCACAGAGAAATAGCTCATCAAGAGTCTGTCAATATGCCTGGAGAATTGAAACATTATAATGAATCTGCCATCAGAAAAGCACCACGCCATACAGTAAAAGCCCGTAAAAATCGCAAGAGCCTAAGATAAAAAATTATAAATTATATAAGGATACAATGGCATCACATAGAAAACAATTAAATGATCTTATAATTGCGAGAACTCATGGTGAAGTTATTGAAGGACCTTTTAAAGGTATGAAGATCTTGGAAGACTGTAAATGGGGTGATGGAGATATCTCATCAAAACTACTAGGAATCTATGAAAATGAACTTCATTCTTCGATAGAGGACGCAATTGGTCGGCAGCCAGACAAAATCATAAATGTTGGTTGTGCAGAAGGTTTTTACGGAATCGGTCTTGCTCGAAGACTTCCTGATGTACCAATTATCTTCATTGACATTGACAGAGATTCCATCGAAATTGCTCGGAAGAATTACCATCAAAACTCTCTTCCAGAGACTCGTTGTACTTTTCTAACAGAATCCAGTCAAAGTTCCATCAAAACTATGGCGGCTTCCTGTAAGAAACCATTTATTGTAATGGATGTGGAGGGCGCAGAACAATCTCTATTGGAATCTCCATCAGGATATGAAAATTCTATTATATTAGTTGAAACACATGATTTTGCGGTTCCTAATATCAGAAAGATTTTAATGGAGCGTTTTTCGGATTCCCATCGAATCGTTGAAATAAAACAGGGAGCTAAGAATCCATATTTGCCGATTATTGATGATCTACCTGATATGGCAAAGATGGTGATAGTAAGTGAGGGCAGACCACAGACGATGTATTGGCTCTATATGGTTCCAAAAAATCTGGCGTCTAAATATTATTGAAATATATTATATATAAAATAAGAGGAATTACACTATGAGTAATACTGTCATTCCAACTATTGCAACTGTTGTAGGGTCTTCAGTGTCGTCTGCGGTTTATACTTCAATAATTGCTACAGGAGATGTCAGTGCAACAACAATTAGTAAAGGTATTGGATGGCTCGGGAAAGGAATTGGCTACGGTGCTGATATGCTTATAGGACGTTCAGCAGGAAATTCTATCAGAATGATGGGAGATGTTGGAGAAACTATTACATCGCCTGCAATTAAGACTGGATCCCGTGCTCTAGCGTTTGGAGCATCAATTGCTGCGGGAACGGTTGCTGGTCTTTTAACAGCAGGTGTAGCACATGGCTCTGTTGCTCTCATAGGATATGCAAAGGGCGCTTATGATAGATACAAAGAACCAGTTAGCGCTGCTTTCGTTGAAGCCGCCGCAGTCGCAACCACTACAGTAAAAGAGAAAGAAACTATGCAACCTCCATCAGAAGCCTATGGAGAGAGTGAAACGGCTATATAATTGCGCCACTTAGACTTTTATCGATGTCCTGTGATGATAATTCTAATATAAATGCCTTATCATCATTGATTCCACAACTGACAAAAATACGACCGCCTCGGGTCGTAGCTAAACTACAAGTAAATTCTATATAAGTATCTCTGAAGAAAATAAATTCTTCGGAAATTCTTATCGAATTTGTTTCAGAATTCCATAAAAGCCATCTATGATATGTTTTATCTTTATTAATATGAACTAAAAATAAGAATTCATATGGACTTTTATATGAAATTCCATTAGTGGATCCATGATATCCTTTTAGAAGGTCCTGATGCTCTTCAGAAAGTTCAATATTTTTGATGGAATTTCCACAGAGATCTTTAATAGTAAATGGACAGACAGAATAGATGATTTTTGCGGGATTTCCAAAGGGCATCCAATTTTTTTCAGGATTTTCCATCGGCTCGAGAGGACGACAATTAAAAATTTTATTACCTTCCAAAGTCGCTTCGAAGATCGAAGGTTGTCCTTTAGGGTTACATTCAGGAATGGTAGTTATGATAGAATTTGCTGTCAAAAATCTAATATCCTCTGGTCCAGTCCAATAAGTGTTATACTTCGGAAGACCATAATTGACTTCGACTTCTTCGATCTTGAAATTATCCAGCGACAAATAATCGAAGGCTCCTAGACGACCTCTAGCAACGAAGTACGAAGAATTAGATTTCGGTTGATATAAAGTGAAAGATTTATCATTGAATTTTCTGTAATTTACACAGCGAACTAATATAGTTACTTCGGAAGATTCACCTGTCTCCTGAATATAAATTGATGGATTAGTTTCAAGATATGCATTAGGTTTTCCATACATATCATGGAATTTCTTCTGTGGAACAAATAATGGTGTTATATATATTTTAGGAAACACAGACATATCAGAAATATTTCTGTGTATCTTAATGGAAGTTATGCTTAGGCTTTATAAATGTGTAGAGGATTATTAACGCATTTATAGATGGCTTTATCACCTGTAGGAGAAATTGCAATAATGGTACCAACGGAGCAGCAGAAAGGACATGGCTCCATACTCTATTTTTAATAACTAAATAAGAGCGAGGCACGCCCTCCATAGACTCTGAAGATGTTATACGTTTCTGCATAAACACGAACAATATATCTATCTACTGTCATGGGTTGTAGGCAACCTCGTTGTGGTGAGAATTGTAGTCGTAATTCAGTCTTTTTGAGTTTATCTAGATTCGCTTCACCTGCATGAATAGTTAATGGTTTAACTCCAGGGAAAATTCCAAAAGGTAATGCATAATAATAACGATTTACCCAAGGTGTCTTTGTGAATAATGATCCATTTAAGACAGAACGAAAAAGTGCTGGTGCAGTAGTTGCATATCGGGGTAAGCTGCCTTCATATGCAAGTGTTACACCTACGAGTGGTTCTGAGTCTCTTAGAGCAAATGCAGGGATAAATTTCGATGGAACTGCTGCTGATTGTAAGCCTTGTGAATTTGGCCACCAAATAGCCTGATTATTTGGTGCATTTAAATCCCGAGTTGCTAAGAAATGCAAATTATATGATGGATTTTCATAACGCTGTGCCATGAAAAATAGAGCCCTACAAGGATTTGGAACTCTTATAGGAATATTTACATATGCCTGACTCTGATTATCATATGGTTCTAATATATAGTGTTGTGTAACAGGGACTTTTATATCAGCCATACGGAATCGATTTGCTTCGGGTTTATCAACATAGATATATTCAGCCAACAGATATGTATCAGTTAGATGGAGATTTTGTATTGAAGGCATAGAATAACTCATAGGAAGATATGTTTTTGTAGGATCTTCGGGATCTAGACCAGGCACAGGTTGAGCACCTGGAGCAGAACTCTCTTTGTATAGTTGCTGGCCTGCTAAAGACCATAAGGAAGATCCATCGGTGGAAGGATCACATGGGTCATCTGTTTGACTACGAGATTCAGTATAATAAGTTCCATTGAGAGAACGGAAATTAATTCTTACTTGTATTTGATCAGCTGCAATAGCATCTATAGGTAGAGCAGCAGCAGAATCTCCACGGCTGAACCAGAAAGGTAAAGGAACAATTACACGTTTTTGAGTACTACTATAGCTGTAATCTATTGGAGAATAATTTGTATCGTTACGTCCAATTAATTCATTGACAGCAGGAACTTTTTCTAATGGTGTATAATATTCATCTAAAATTTCAAGTAATTGACTATCAAATTGATCTACAATTTCACCTGAAATTGTAAATTGAACTTGTGCGGCAAGTGTATGACCAATACCATTGACCCAATTGAATTTAGGATATACTTGATCTGTGCCAGCCTCTAACTGTGCCTGTTGCTGCACGGTGGATATATCAGGTAATGTAGCAACTAAAAATAGACGATTAATGAAATGTCCTTTACGTATAAGATCACAAGTAGATTGACGACCAAAATCAGGAACCTGATTGAAATCCAAACGAACCCATTGAGTAGTCATTCTGCCGGCTCGAATAAAGACTTTCAAATATGGACTGATTTTACAGCGTTCTGGATTGACGTCATACTGTATTCTTTCATCTTGAAGACCTGTGGTTAATGGTCGGAGTAATGACCCAATCATATCTAATAGGATTGGGTGAAATACTCTTTAGTCTGTTGGGTCTTGCTCTTAAGAATTATAAATAGGAGCACCCATACCATTTTGGAAACGTAACCAATTAATTGCTGATCCATAGACGAAGACTTCCCATGTTTGATTTTCACTTGTATTGAAACTATTTGCATCGGCAGGAGGAACTCGTACAGTTAAATCTAAACGAATCGAAGAGGTCCTTGAAGCATTTATTGTCCCTGATGGAGAAAACATCCCAGGTTTCCTTGCAAAACTATAACCATAAATATTCGAAGTATAAGGAACAATACCTCCTCTATGTAAATTTGCAATATGATGACGGAACCATTTTCCTGATTGCTGAATAATTGGAATACCATTAATTGATATTGAACCTTCTATTAATGGTTCTTGTGGAATTAAATTTGTATTAGATCTATATTGATATTCAGTATAATTAGTAAAATTTAACCAATCATTATTAATATTTGTGGCTTTTCTACGAATAATCCAAAAGATTTCTTCAATAGGGTGATTAAATTCTAATGGTAATTGTACTTTAATAGAATCTACTGCTGAATTTGATGCAGCAACAGCATATTTAAGTGGTTCTGCAAATATGAAAGGTTGTAGAGAGCGATAAATGCATTCATAGGGTTTATGAATATATTTCTTTCGCATTTCATCATCAATTAAGGAACTAAATACAATCATTTTGACATCTTGGAAGGCAGGTGGATTTCTGCATGTTTGGACATTGAAGGGTGTTAGATCGGGGAAAGTTAAGAAATGAACGGTTTTATCAAGTGGTGTATCATTACAGTTGTTGCGAAATCCTCTACTCTGACGGACACATTGATCGAAGGGACGAAGATTGAAATTAATACGAACTTTACTATTCTGAGCACCTGTAACGGATAAGAGGGGAAATGAACCTTTATATGGATGACGAGTGAAAAAGAATGGAACTAGACAGAAAATATCACCATTTTCTGTTGTAAAAGGCCTTTTAGGGTCAAACATACCAGTTGGTTCAGTAATTGCATTTGTGGATGGCGGTGTAACAAGTTCAGCAATATTTGTATAGCCAACTCCATCACGTCCGAATCCAAAAACATTATTTAGATCAGGGAATAATTTGAGAATACAATCAGCAGCAACAGTATCAACTCGTTCAATTGTAGTATCATCAATAACAAATTCAGCAGATTCTATAAGAACTCGTCCAATTCCATTAGTATATGTCCAAGCATCTTCAGGATAATCATTAAGATTATAATATATTTGTCCAGCTTCTAGTTTTGCCCGAACACCTTCATCTAGCCAATGTCCAAGTCGTACTTGTAATGCAACCATATGTATGAGATCACCGGCGCTGACTCTATCAATTTCAAATGATATTTGACCACCAAATTGAGCCTGACCTCTGTAAGGGAAGGTTTGAACTTGAGGTGTGAAATGAACTGTCCGACGTTCAGGAGCAGAAAACCATGATATCAAAGTTTCATCTTTGGCATCTGCGGGAGTAGGAAATAGAATATCATCTTGAATATCTCGATCAGTTAAGTCTAAAACCGTTTTGACATCACCTTTTGGTCGGATAAAATCCATTTCAGCTACAGGCACTGGGCGCTGTAAGCCTCTTGTGGGTGGCATTAAATATGACGGGACGGAATTCATACTTATTTGTTATTTCGATTTGAATTTTAGGCGCCATCATTAGATATTGCTATCATGGAAATTGAACTTTTGATCGTCTCAGTTATATTGGGTTTATTAACAATCTTTTTTGTTTCTTCATTTGTTGGTACTTCATTCTTTATGCATAAATCTCAAACAATGCCTGTTGGATCTTATCCTAAACTGGTTTTGGGAGAAGGATTTGTTGGAGCGGAGACTAAGGCGCTAAACCATCAAAAGATTGTTGAAAAGGCTAAGGAAGGCTTTTATGGTGGTGCAGCCAATGGAGCCGGTGAGCCATCTTGCTTACGGACATTAGCTGATGCTGCAGCAGTTTATGATGAGATCTCTATGCGTGTTTCAGGGGAGCAGGGGCCAAAGGATTTAGCTGAATTCAAATTGCTACTCAGTAAATGGGCATGCTTGAAGAAGGATTTAATGAGTCCTTCAGGAATCGTTGATGCAACTCGTATGTTGCCTTATTCAACTCTACATGATCGTATTCCTGTACCGGACATCGCTGGACAGTGCAATGCAAAAACTATTCCCAAACGTGATCTCGATATTACATTTGATACATGGAAACAACGGGCTAGATATCTATTCCGGCGACTAGCTGCTGGTGCTAATATCACTAATGCGGAAGCTGCGGCACTTGAGAAACGTCTAATGAATGCTTGGTCAGATGTTTATAATGTTGCAACTAGTCAATGTTTGACATCAACACCTTCAGGTAAAATGAGCCCTCGTGATGCTGCTCCTAGAACTCCTGATGAACTCGTTGATCTCGGAACTTATTCGGGTTACTATTAGAAATATGGGCAAGGCAGTTTATGGATCATGGAATGATGGTTCGGATATTTACAAGGATAAGAAAGGGTATTATATACAAATATTCAAATCAAATGCAGATTGGGAAGCAAATAAATTAACAAAAAAATATTTACCGAATTTCAAACCAACACCGCAAAATGAATTAGAAAAGGAACTTGCATTAATAAGAAGTAAGACAAAACGGCGGCAATCCAAAAAACGCAGAACAACAAAAAAACGTCATGCAAAAAAATAATAATCATATTGTTGAATCGACAAATAAATTATTATTTTTGGGTACTTTTTCCTAAAAAGTACATTATGTGGATGTGAATTTAAATGTCATCTCTATTGTTCCACCTAAACCATAATATCCATCGCCCCAACACCGTATAGCATTACCATAAGTTGTAGTTAAAACACGGAACTGTGTGCTACTATATATAATTGGATATACCTGACCACCTACAGAATTATCATTAATTAGACCACTTGCTGTTGGTATAATATAACCTGCTAATGTCCATGAATTTGCCCCTATATTACTTGTATATGTTGTTTGAATTCCAACAGTAGTATCAAATTGAAGACTATTAGGAAGTGTAAAGAGATAGTCGCCTGTGCCTGGAGTTCCAATACTTGTTGGATGATATACCATTGATACTTCCCATTCTTTTTCACCGATTCTTCTATAGCTTATATTATTACGACTTGTTGTACCAATTGTTGGAGCCGTGGTTGTTGCGCCCCAGCCAACACTTTGAATAGTACCTACTGAAATCCATGCTGGAACACCGAAAAGGTTCGTTCCAACACCGGTTGCCAATTGACTAATATCAATATAAGCACCTCTAAATGATCCACCATTTTCAAAAATACGCAATCTGTTTTGAAATACATCAATCGAAAGACCTGTGCCTGTCAAACCTGTATTTGTTTGTGCTAATGCAAAACGTAATTCACCTCCTTCATTACCTGCAGGAGTACCAATATATATATCGCCGCCAAGAGTTAAATTTGTACCATCATACGTAAGACCACTGTAACCTATTGCACCAGTACCTGCGCTATTAGAAACCAAGATACGATTCGCTGCTCCATTAGTAAGTGTAAATGAAGTACCAGTTGGTCCTGTTGGTCCTTGAGCACCTGTGAAGCCTCTGACATTTTGGAGTTCAACTGCTGTTAGAACAGGACCATCTAATTCACCAAATTGATAGGCTTGTGTAGCAATATCAGACGCTGCGACTAATCTCATACTATATGTGTATGTGCCTGCAGATGGATTATCAACAAATTGTAGGGCATATGCTTGATTTTCATTTGACTGACTAGCTTCAGTAAAAACAGATTGACCTAGTGCTGTTGAACCACGATATAATTGCAGGCGACAATTAAATGCTCCCGATATATTATTAACATCACCAGTTACAATAAGCTGTACTGGACCACCTGTAGTTGTAATTGTAGTTGATACGACAGGTGCAGGGAGATTTCCAGAACCAGTTGGTCCAATTATAACTCTGCTACTACTATTTTGACTATAGTTTAATGGCGCAAGTGTTACAGATGGACCTGTTGGACCTGTACCAAGCGCACCAGTTGGACCTTGGGATCCAGTAGGACCTGTTCCCAAGGCACCTGTAGGACCGGTTGATCCTACTGAACCTGTTGGACCAGAACTTGCAACATCATATGTTATTAAGCCAGAACTAGTATCGTAATATAATGAATGTATTGTGGATGCATTTGATAATAATGGAGCATAAATTTGTCCATCATTCGATAGACGATATAGCAATGTACCACCTGCTAAATTAAGTGAGCCTTGAATACCAACTCCTGATCTATATTCAAAAGTTGTATTACCAGCTTGTTCAGAGGCAATTACAAATGTATTAGCTCCTGCTGATCCATACGTTCCGAACATATTAGTGAAATTAGCTGTTTTCGCAATACTAAACATAATATCACGACCGCTAGAACCAGATGTAAAATGATAGGCAGTAGTATTAGTATTACCAGCATCGAAATTTTCATTTACAGAGAATCCATCTGCACCATGAGAAAAGAAAGTCTGACCATTAAGATCAAATGTATTTGTAACAGATAAATCAAAGGATACAAGTTCTGTACCATCAAATGTTAAATTAGCGCTTGTATCAGCAACTCCTGAATTGTTGTATAATACTTGTCCTGAACTTCCACCAATAGGGCCTGCTGGTCCAGTTTCACCAGTTGATCCTTGTGTTCCTGCAGCTCCTGTAACTCCAGTAGCTCCTGTAGAGCCTGTAGGGCCTGCAGAACCTGTTGCACCTGTTTCTCCTTGTCTTGCATATCCGAATGCAATTTGATCAATAATATCATTTTGTTGATATAAATTAATTAAAGCTTTTAGCGCACTAGTTCCAGAAACAAGTGCATTTGTATAAATTTGTACTCCATTCTTATACCAATAGGCTCCTGATGATTGTGCCACAACTGTATATATATCATTTGTTGAATATGTTAATCCAGTATTATAATATCCATTATTATAAATTGCGTACACTGTACTTTGGAAGCTAAATCCATAAGTATAAGTTGTTCCATCTGTAGATAATGCAACACCATAATCATTTGCTGAATGTACATTTAGTCTAAATGTTAAGAAGGCACTATTATAGGGATAACTTTCAACTGAGTTAGCTTTTGATGCAGAGCCTGCATTGTTTCCTGTTTTCTTAATACTGTTAGCTGATGTAATTGTTAATTCAGCTGCACTTGTTGTTAATGTAAATAGAGCTGGACCATTTGTACCTGTAGGACCAGTTGATCCCGCAGAGCCAGTTGCACCTGCTGATCCAGTAGAGCCAGCTGAACCTGTTGCACCTGCTGATCCTGTTATACCTGCTGGTCCAGTAGCACCTGTTGCAGTTAAATTTGCTTGTGTAAATCCATACATTTGGAAAATTGCAAAACCTGGGTCTATACCGGATCCTGAAATACATCTTACACGATAGTACAAATAAGGGGTATATGTAGGGTCATTAATTAAAACAGATAATACACTTGGTGGAAAACCAATAGATGCTGTCTGTCCAGTCGAATATTCTAAAGATGTCCAAGTACTACCATCAAGACTTCCTTCAAAATAAAATGTATCAATATATTGATTACCAGCTGTAGATGGACGTTTTGATATTTCAATCTTCCATATTGCCCTTGCACTAGGCATTTGAACTTGCCAGGTTGATGGGAATGTAGATCCTGACATTGCCCAACCAGTTGTTGAGTCACCATCACATGCTTTCCATGCAGCATAGGTAGAACTATATTCTGTGCTTGCACTAATAGTAAATCCACTTGTAGTTGCACCAGTCATTATAGGAATAATACCATCATTTGTTGCGGTTAGCGTAGTAGCATAACCTGGGACACCTATTATGCCTGTTGGACCGATAGAGCCTGTCGCACCTGCAGGACCTGTTGAGCCTGTATTTCCTGCAGAACCTGCTGCACCTGCAGGACCTGTAGGACCCGTTGTACCAGCAGATCCTGTAGGACCTGTAAAACTTGCTCCCGTATTTCCTGTAGGGCCTGTTGATAAACGTGTAATATTTACTGTAGAACCAGCCTTTACAATAACACTACCTGTTGTTGTTGCATCATATAAAAAGTTAATATAATCACCAGGATTTAATAACTGATAAATTGCTAAAGGTATAGGTGCAGGATCTACTGATACATGAACTATCATTGTATAAGAATATATATCAGAGCCATTTTTCTGTATTTTAAATACTACAAGTTCAGTCCCTGAAGTTTCCATAATTAAATTAGCTTGAATACTATAGAATCCATAAGTAGAAACGGTAAAACGACCATTAGCAGGTGTAAATGTTATACCTTGTGGTATTATATTATTTGTTCCTGTTGCACCAGTAAATCCATCATATAAATTAAATGTACCAATACTATCCGTTGTACGGGTGAAACTAAGAAGCTGATCAGATGATGCACCAAATGCACCAGTTGGACCTTGAGGACCTGTAGAGCCTCCAGAACCTGCTGAACCTGCAGGGCCTGTGGGGCCTGTAAATCCTGGACCCGTAGGTCCTTGAATTCCTGTTGGACCTGTTGATCCCGCAGAACCTGCAGTACCTGTAGGACCTGTTCCCAAAGCACCCGTAGGTCCTATAGCCCCTGCAGATCCTGTAGGTCCTGTCAATGCAATACTATTGGCACCAACATATTCAGTTATAGTCAAGTGAGCATAGTCATCACTATTAACACTAACACCAGTAGGGATTTGTATGCTAGTTGAATGTGAGCCTGCTGCTAAACTATCAACACTAAATACACAAGGGATTGTTGTATGCACAGAAGTTTGATTAAAATAGAATGTAGTTGAATATGTTGTTCCATCGATAGTCAAAGTAAATGTTTTTGCACCACCACCTGATGCACTAGCAGTGAAACTCAAATTAATTACTATTGTTCCTCCATGAGATGTAAATGAACCATTCCATGCTGTTACAGTAGCTGCACCACTTGTAGAATTTCCTGCAACATTATCAAGGATTTCTGTAACTTGAATGAATCCACCTGCAGGACCTGTAACACCTGTTGCACCTTGTAATCCTGTAGGACCAGTTCCTAGAGGTCCTGTTACACCCTGCGGACCAGAGGAACCCTGAGGGCCAGTAATACCAGTAGGACCTTCTATTCCAGTTTGACCCTGCTGACCAGTAGGACCAGTAAATGCTGTAGCTACATAATAATGTGCAGTGCATAAACCAGAAAATACTCCAGTACCATTTTGAATTAAAAGACCTCCAGAAACTGTATAAATATTACCAACTCGACTAACACCACCTGCAGATACTCCAATAGTCACATATTGACCGGTCGAGTCAGTTACATTTAAATATGTTGTTTGATACGGAGCTAAGGCTTGTAGCACATTGAAGAAGTTTGTTGCATCCCCAATCAAACTTTGAGCGTTAAATCTAATGCTTGAGCCCCATCCATCTAATTGTCCTGAAATTGCGGCATCCCCTGCTGTCCAGGTTAAATAAGATCCAATACCATTAGGACCTGTTGATCCGGAAGTGCCTTGAATACCAGTTGGACCCGTAGATCCATAAACGCTGCCATTCAAAGTACTAATGTTTCCTGCCACCACTAAATTACCACCAATATATACACCACCATCAATTATTGCAGCACCTGTCCCTGATGTTGTAGCATTAGTAGTGTTTGGAATATGGAAATTAAATGTTTCTTTAACAGTTACAGTTGATGCATTATTGAGGTATTCATAATTTATGGGAAATATAATTGACATATAAAATATCTATTTAGATTATATTTTAAAAAATGTATGAGATATTAATAATAATATACAATCGCAGAAAAAGCTGGATAGGAACCTGTAGGGTTTCCCGTTACTTCAAGAGTAGCCTCAAGTGTATCATTTTGAGCAAAAGAAACAGATTGCGTATTAAGAACTTTGGTTGTTTCACCAGCATTTAATGTGAGAGACATAACTGGTGGTGCAGTTTTATTTTTATAAATATAAAATGTAACTGACTGACCAGTTGCCAACGTTTCAGTATAAGTTATATTTATTTCAATTATAACAGATGCTTCAGATATTAAAATTGGGAAAGATTTTGCAGGTGCGAACGGATCCGTTTTTGGTTCGCTAATTAAGTTGGCAGCAATAGAAGTTCCTTGAATTAAATAATATCTTTGATTTGATGCCAAACTATTAATTATCCCAAACTGAAATGATGCTGGAGCTTGAGTTACACTGAAAGAATTACCATTAGAATCATTATTAAGTAAATCTGTATTACCAATTAATAAGGTTCCTGCTGATCTATTAATATCATGTCCTGATGCACCGGTTGGGCCAGTTGTATTACCACCAAATGTCGATGTTTTACCTTCAAACACGGCACTAGCATGTGTTGTTTCAACACCCGTTATATCTGCACCCGTTCCGCGAGCATATACAACAATATCACGTACAGAGAATCTATTAGCACCACTGACTAAAATTCCTCTTGTGATACCTTGACTACTTGAAATAACATTTATAGTTGATCTCTGAATAGCATTAGGAGTTGAATATGCTGTTGAAGAGGTTCCTGCAGAACGAACACCAATTATTGTAGGATTACCAGTAGCAGTTGAAGTAATTGTCCAAATAGAATTACGTAACTTGCCAGTTATAGAAGTTCCACTAGGGAAATCGGCACCTATTAGATCATAATCGCCAGAAGATGAAAGGAGAGCCGTGAAATTCTCAACTCGACAATTAGCACCCATTGTAATGAGAGTGGTATTACTGGTAACATTCTGTTTTTGAATTACTACTGCTTGTGCTCCATCTCCTGTTAATGATACATTGTCAGGGATTATTAGCGACTCATTGTAAATACCAGCACGAACACGAACATTTTGTCCAACTGAGGCAGCATTTAGCGCAGCTTGAATTGTCAAAAAGGGTTGTCTATAAGGATCAAGGGCAGCCGTTGTATCATTTCCATAAACTGCATCAACTGTTAATGTATTTCCTTGGGGACTAGGTACAGCATCACCAGGAGGACCTGTGGGACCAGGATCACCTTGACGACGAATTAATGAATAGATCGGACCAGTTGGACCTGAACCACTGACTGAATTTTCCTGGGCAATAAGATCATAATCGGCTGAGCCTTGGACACCTGTAGGGCCAATACGCCATCCCCCTGATGCTAATGGGACAAGCTGTGACGGACCAATATTTACATATGGTGTTGCGAGACCACTTTCAGTGTAAATAATACCTTGTGCATCAGTGCCAATTGTTCCTGATACCGCAGAACCTGTTGGACCGGCGATATTAATTGTTCCTGGACCTACGAACATATCTTTCCATCGAGTTCCTGTGGAACCTATAGAATAAGTAAGTGATGCTGATGGCATTAAATCACCACCAATTGAAAGATAATCATTTGTGCCATCATTGAGGACTTTTAGGGCCGAATTGTAATAAGCCGATGTAGAACCTTCAGGGTTATTCAGGAGTACTGAACCGGTTCCTGAACCAACAACTATTAATCCACCAGCCGGTCCTGTTGGTCCTTGAGCGCCGGTTTGACCGACTAAGTTTGTTGCAATGGTTGTAATTAGATTTGATAATGTATTATCTCTCATTTTCATATTAAATCCAATTGAACCAGCAGTTGAAATCGCTTTAATTACTAATTGAATACGACTAGTAAGAGATTGTAAAGTATATAATTGCACAAACGTCGAATATGTGAAGACACCTGCAACTGTATCTATAACTGTACCATTTATTTGACTTCCTGTTGCAATAGATCCAAGGACAGTTGTTCCATCTGCATCCACTTCATTGATATCTATCCAATAGAGAAGATTACCACCACCACCAGAAGTACGTTGTGCAAAGAGATTGAGAGTCCAGAGACCAGGATTAATAATTGTTGTAAGAAGAGAACCAATTTCCGTTACGAAATTAGCAACAGTAATTGGAGATGTTGAAATTGAGTTTGTTGTAATTGTAGTTTGAGTTCCCACATTAGGAATGACTAACATATTATTATTTGGCGCTGTAAAGGGAACAGTCTGACTTGTAGTTGGTCCATCTAGATATAATACAGTTCCACTTGATATACCATTAACACCATTTTCGCCTTGCAGACCTGTTGGACCTGTAGGTCCCTGATAACCTGTAGGACCTGTAACACCAGTTGCACCAATATCGACTGCGACCTCTTTGATACCAACAATAATAGATGGAATATCTGGGCCAGGTGTTCCTGTAACTCCATCCAAAATAACATCACTCTCAGTTGCTATTGCAATAAATTCAACATAGTCCCCCGCATTTAGTTGAATAACATATTGGACAATTGGAAGTGTATCTGCATTGTTACTATTAATAGCAACACGACCATTTGTATCAGGAACATCGATGCCATTAACACGTAGCCATGCATAGAAATATGTATTTGTACCACCTTGTGTTTTTACAAGTTGAACTGAATAATACATTTCATAAATACCGGTCCTACTAACAGTAATTTTAGAACCATCAACTAATGTTATTCCTCTCTCGACTACTGTTGAATCATAAATAAATGCTGTACCAGTTCCTGTAGGGATTGCAAGATCACCTTTCAAATAATACGATGCGACTATATTAGTGCCTTGCGCTGATATACCTGTAGGTCCTTGGATACCTTGAGGGCCTGTTGGTCCTGTGAAGCCCTGAATACCTTGTGGTCCCTGAGAGCCTGTTAAGCCTTGATTACCTGTAGGGCCTGTGGAACCATTAGTGCCTTGTATGCCAGTTGATCCTGTAGGACCTTGAATACCTTGTGATCCCTGAAGACCAGTAGGACCTTGAATACCTTGATTTCCAGTTGGACCAGTTGGACCAAGATCACCAGTAGGACCACCAGCGGGACCAGCTTCTCCCTGAGGACCGGTTACACCAACACCTGTAGGACCGGTTGGACCAGGATCTCCTTGAGGACCTTGACCAGTGCCAAAGCCCCAAATCTTCAAGCGAACAATATCGGAGCCTTCGGGTTGATAGACTGCAATTTTTGATGAAAGACCAGATGCAACAGGAATCCAGAAATAGATATAGCCAACAACCTTCGAGATTTCAAATGCAGTAAAACCTGTTGCTGGCTGTAAATCTGTTGATCGAACAACTAGAGTGTTATATTGGTAATAATCAGTATAAAACATAAATTCAAACCAAGAGAAACGACTTTGTAAGTTTGCCCATGTATCTAGCATGCCCCCAGGATAAGCCGCATTAAAGTTAATTGGTGTTAAATTACCTTCAGGAATAGTTGTTTGATAATCCAAAATTAGTGTAGTATCATCAGAATAGACAGTGGAGCCTGTAGGTCCTTCGGGGCCAACGGGACCTCTAATACCAATTATACCTTGTGGTCCAGTAGGGCCTGTTGTGCCGTCAATACCATTAGTTCCAGGCGAGCCGGTTGGACCAGGAGGACCACCGTAAGGGCCTGTAGGACCTATTGCACCTTGTTCTCCTTGAGGTCCAGCTGGCCCACGCATTGTATCTGGGCATAATCTTGAGCAAACAAGAGCGTAAGCTTTTCTCAATTCAGTCACGTCTCCTTCCGTACTCATTTATAGTAATATCTCTAATAGTCCTTAATAGTACTTTTAGAGGAATTAATTCACGTATAAATTTAAGCAGAAGGTTCGGCTGCAGGAGTAGGTGCTGTTGCAGGGGCTGGTGTAGGAGGAGCTGGAGGAGGCATTGTAGGTGGAGTAGTAGGTCCTCCACTAGGTCCAGGTTTGTAATGTTTCCATGTAGAGGGACCAGATGGATGAGGATTCCAGTTACGTGTAATAGGACCATGACGGGATCCCCAGCCTTTCCAGCCACCCCACCAATGAGACTGTGATGCAGGCCAGAAAGTTCTATCAGGAATATCGACAACAACAACTTCAGGCTCAGGTGCTTGAACAATACGAACACGAGGCTGTGATATCAAAAAATATAAAATTATGAACATAAATAATAATAAAAATCCGGATATCATTAATGCATTAGTATCAGACGCAGCCATTTCTATTTTAATAATACAAAAATAAGAAGCAGGGGTAAGGAATAATCTAATTAATAAGCAGGGGGTAAGGGGTTTGCCCCTTCAGTGGGCTTAACCATGCCTCCTTAAGGTGCCATTAAAAGAATAAATGCTTTGAGTCCAAGTAACATCCAAATGGACCGTGAGGGTTTGCAGAATGTAAATAGATCGCAGATAACAGTATTCCAGAGCCATTGTCCTGCAGCAGCAATAAGTACAATACTGAGAATAAGTGCAACAATTGTAGCAGCAACTTCAGTATAGGCTTCACGCCGGTATTCACTTGTACCACCTAATGTAAGACCTTCAACTAGAGCACGAGAACAACTTGATAGCATTTCTAATCTATTCTAGGGTATATATTCAGTCGATTATTCAAAGTCAAGAGGTTCATATGAGAGTCTTTCACTAACTTTAGTTCCACGGTGTTCAGTGATAAATTTAATAACTTCCTGTGCTTTCTCTTCGGACTTCAGTGCTTCTGCGAGCAATTTATTGAGAGTATCTCCGCTGAGACCAGTTGTGCGCTTCGACTTCTTATAGAGAATTCTTCCACCAGAAGACTTCAGATCAAGAGCACCAATATTGTTTCTCTTCATGATTTCCATGATAAAGTTCTCAAGAGCCTTCACTCTTCGAGTGCGCTCACGAATCTGGAGTTTGTACTGAACAATCTCATCTTGAATTCTGCACCATTCTTTAATTGCAGTTGGAAGAGACGCCGTATCATTCTCCTGTTGTGTAACCTGCATAGGATTAAGACCCGCAGGTGGCATTCCAATAGGGATAATTTGTCCAGCATTATTCATAATAGATGTTTGCTGCTGTCCAGAAGAGGTATTATTTATAATTTGATTAATCGCTGATGAAGCCTGCATTGGATTCTGTAATCTATATATTATTTTCCTGCAAAGTTTAGACCGCATAAGGTCTAAAAATTTGAGTAATCAATAATTCCTTTTATTAATGCAAAAAAATGGATAAACCAGCTACTAAAGTCGATGCATTAAGACTGCTAAATGCTGTCTTTTATACTTTAATGGAACGTTTATTTGAAAAAACTGTTGAAGTGACAGGCCTTGACGAAGAACGTACTAAAGCTCTTCGTAAAAGTATGTTAAAACCAATGAATTTCCTAGTAATTGAAACTCCTGGGCCAATTATTATTGATACCGATGATGGTTTCTAGATAGCATCAATATCTGCATCTGACATCTCTTTTCTGGCTTGACCTGAACGTTTCTTTTTCTCTTTCTTACGACTATCATGACTGACAGAGGATGCATCAGATTCATCACCAGAATCTTCTTCCTTCGGTCCCTCTTCACCATAGTCCCATTCGAATCCATTATTAGTCTCACCTGCATTAGAATTAATAATAGTATTTGCCGCCTCCTCATCAGTAGTAATTAAACTAATAGAACCATCAGTAGCTGTCCTAATACGGCTATCATCAAGTAAATAGAATCCTTCGATCTTCTTGAGTTTTCCAAAATGAGTCGGATCAATCTTGCGAAGAATATCACCTTTAAAAATATTTCCATAGACTTTGTGAGTAAGTTTTCCAAAATCTTCACGAATACTTATAACAACAATATCACGTTGATTAATCCATTCACGTCTTCGGATTTTACCACAGATATGACATTGGGCTAATAGTCCATCATTTGTTAGAACATCAAAGCGTCCATCGCCATAATCTTTACTCATAACACGAGCAAACACTTGATTATCTTCGGCATCAAGATCGATGAATTCACTTACAATTGGACCAGAGTTTTTACCTTTTTTGGCGTTTTTACCTCCCTTGGTGTTCTTCGGCATATTAATCTACACTAGAATATCATTCAGGCATTAAATCCCTTTCATGATATTCATCACGATCTAATTTACTTACAAAAGTTGGGACTGAATCAATTTCATTTCCTTTATAAGTTACAACAGTATTTCTTCCTTCGGCGCAACGAATGCCACCGCCGCAATCATATGTAACAGGCATTCCACCTTTCTGTCTTCTGTGACTTTTGCGACTCTTACGATTTTTATGACTCTTACGATTCCTACGACTCTTTCTGATTTTACGACTTTTATGACGCACCATTCTATAATAAGTCAGTAAAAAAATATGTAATGATAGTCTCTGAATTTTTATTCAGAAACAAACCGTACGCCATCATATTTCATAGTGGCGGCCCATGCTTCTATTTTTTTGCATAGGGTTTCTATTTTACCGGCGTAGCTTTGATCTTGTGATCGTAGGAAGGCAACAAGTACTTGTTTATTTTTGCTGATTTCGAAGTATCGTTTATTTTCACGTTTGAAGGGTGGAAGAATATTATCGCTTTTAGATCCAAGAGGCTTTCGAGGCTTCTTATTGATAAGAAGATCAATTGAAGGTCTGGAAGGGCATTTTATTTCTAAATGACCGGTGTTACAGCAATAGCTGCAATAAGATGCTGTGGCTAATGGGCAATGTTCAGGATGATGAACAAATGGATATTCAATAAGGACATTTTCACAATTAGAACACATATCTTACAAGCAGTTCCTTAGTTACAAGATAGTAGGTTCGATTTTTCAAAATTTTTTTAGCATACCCTCAAAAGACCAACGATAAGTTTTCTCATCTAAAACTAGAAATGGCTCGCCGTAATAACATGACACGTAAGAATCGCAAGAATCGCAAATCAATGAAGGGTGGTGCTGAAGCTCCTGCTCCTTCTACTGCTAATCCTACTCCTGCTGCTCCTCCTGCTGACTCTGCGTCTGCTTCCCAGGCTGGTGGCAAGCGTAAAACCCGTAAGGGTGGCAAGGGTCGCAAGCTCAGTTCCGGCGCCCGTGCTTGGCAGGACCACATGATGAAGACTTACCGTGAGATGAAGGCTCGTAATCCTAGCACACGTCTTGGTGATGCTATGAAGGCTGCGAAGAAGACCTTCCGTAAGTAAATTGCCGGTCTAAATTGTTTCAGTAAAAACATTATTAGGTCTGTAAATGTATTGTTCCGCAGGAAGAACTATTACGAAGGGTAATCCTGATTTAATTAGTCCTATAGTAAAAGTTCAGGATTTACCTGTCAGAAATGAAAGAAAAGTTGTAATTTTTGCGACAGGTAAGATGTCAGATTCGAATGTGTTTTCGAACGGTTTATTTCAGAATATCTATTATTTATATCTTTTAGCTGAATTATTGGGTTATACATCTTTTTTCTTATTTAATGAGCGAGATGAGGCTAATAAGAGACCTGAATTCTTGAAGAATATTCGGATTTTGTTACTTGATGATATCGTGAAACACCCTATTCCTGTTCATGCATATGTGGAAATTGGCATGAGTATAAACCCATCATTACGATCATATTTGAAAACTCTTGGAGCAAGGGTAATTAAATTATATTTGGGTAATATTTTGAATATTGATATTGAAACACCAACATATTATATCCATCAGAACTTTGCACATCATGTAGTGGGTAATTCAGATGAGATTTGGGTATCACCTCATTATGAAATGCACAAAGAATATGCAGGGTGCTTGAATCATGTACCTCTTGATGCTGAGCACCTCAAGATCGCTGCATATGTCTGGGAGCCATTTTTCCTTACAAAAATGCACACACTATATCCTCGTTGGCAGCCTTTCAAGGAAGGAGAGCCTTATACATTTTTGATTATGGAACCAAATATAAGTTTCCAGAAGTCCGCTTTTTTACCATTATTGATTATTGAGGCCTTTTATAGAGCAAATAAATCAATTAATTTTAAGGTTATAGTTGTTAATGGTCATCGCTATCAGCAAATTCCGTATTCAGCAAATTGCTTTTTGCCTCGACTAGATATCGTACAAGACGGCAAAGTCGAATTTAGAGAGAGAATGGATATCATTAGTGCGATCACAGAATTTCCATCAGCAATACCATTGTTACATAATTTGAATAATGAATACAATTATATGTTACTGGAATATCTGTATTTAGGTTTCCCTGCGATTCATAATGCTCCTACATGGAAAGATGCGGGATATTATTATAATACAGAAAGTATTGAGGAAGGTGTTCGTTGTATTGCACAGGTTATAAATGGTCATGCAGATAATTTGGATGTATTTATTGGTCAAGCACGACCAATTATTTATCGTCATAGTATTTACAATCCTAAAGTTCAAGAAGCATGGAAGGCACTTTTAAAGTGAAATTCTGAATTTAATAGGGTATAAAACAATTACAATATCAAATATTAGTTGTATTTGATATGTTAATTTATGTTTCAGCATATGTACAATTTTCAGTCTTCAGTAGCGGGCATCATACTGCAGCATTACAGACTGCTATTGGGCTGAAGGAACTAGGACATGAAGTATATTTACTAAATATCTTAGATAACGACAAGACCTGGTATGATGATTGTTCTGAATTACAAAAAGAGATTTCTGTTATTCAAAAACAAGATGCAAGATCGAAGAAGAAGGCAGATATTTTAATTGATGTTTTAGGATGTATGTCAGGTGAAGAACGAGCGGCCATTGCAAATCATAATATTCTTTTTATCAGAAATCCACCGCTTATTAGTGAAATAGAATTAACATTATATCCTGCAATGACTATGAAACGCTGTTATGATAATATTAATGAAATATGGACATATGATTTTTTTGAAAAAAATGATTATAATATGTTGGGACTAATCGGTAGATGTCCAATTAGGATTGTTCCATTCATTTGGTCATCAAAGATTATGGATTGTTTTATTAAGGAAATGCAAATTGCTCCATGGTTTGCAACAGCAGCGGCTGTTAAAGATGCACCGTTTAAGGTTCGTATTGCGGAAACTAATGTAAATAGTAGAAGTAATTGTACAATTCCTCTAGTAATTTGTAGAGAATTTGATAAGAATCATCCTGATATAATAGACGAAGTGAAGATAAGTAATGGACAACAATTAAATGAACGACAATTCTTTAAAGATAATATTCTAGCCCATATTGACATTAAAGCACCTAAGATGCTTGAAGGTCGTTCTAGATCTGCTGAATGGACAATGCAACCGAAAACTGCTCTTTTAGCGCATATTCGTTTTACTCCTATTAGATGGCTCTATTTGGATTGTGCTTATATGGGAATACCTATTATCCATAATTGTCTATTATTGAAACAATTAGGCGATGAATTAGAAGAATTCTATTATGAAAATAATTCAA
>JACCDX010383267.1_pt1 | contig 51091 bp, 26 predicted proteins | sample 7449681 | NCBI WGS metagenome assembly JACCDX01 (sample SAMN15323450, study PRJNA562643) | freshwater metagenome | isolation source: river surface water | place: USA:Blue River Watershed | collected 2017-08-18
ATCTATAACAATCGTGATAAAACAACTAATGAAATAGTTAGTAATTTAGAAATATATATATAATATATATTATATGAATTTACAATTGAATTTAGAATCAGTAGATAATGATATTTATAATATTATTCAAAAGGAAAAAGAAAGGCAAGAATTAGGAATTGAATTAATTGCTAGTGAAAATTATACAAGTCGTGCTGTTATGGAAGCTCAAGGTTCTATTTTAACCAATAAATATGCAGAAGGATATCCTAATAAAAGATGGTATGGTGGTTGTAATTTTGTTGATGAAATTGAAAAATTAGCCATAGATAGAGCTAAAGAATTATTTAGCACAGAAGATGCTGTAGTAGAACATGTTAATGTTCAACCTCATTCTGGTTCAGGTGCTAATATGGCTGTATATTTTGCAATGTTAAAACCTGGTGATAAAATGTTAACAATGGATTTAAATCATGGGGGACATTTAACACATGGAAATAAAGCTAATTTTAGTGGTAAATTTTTTGAAATTATTCATTATGGTGTTGATAAAGAAACTGGATTAATTAATTATGATGAATTATTAGAAATAGCAAAAAGAGAAAAACCAAAAATGATAACAGTTGGTGCTAGTGCCTATTCTAGAATTATAGATTTTGAGCGTATGGGTAATATTGCAAAAGAAGTAGATGCATTATTATTAGCAGATATTGCACATATTGCTGGATTAGTTGCAACAGGTAATCATCCATCACCTATAAAATATGCTGATTTTGTCACAACTACAACACATAAAACATTAAGAGGACCTAGAGGTGGTATTATCATGTGTAAGCAAAAATATGCTAAAGAAATAGATAGTATTGTATTTCCAGGAATTCAAGGTGGTCCATTAATGCATATTATTGCAGGTAAAGCAGTTTGCTTTTATGAAGCTCTACAACCAGAATTTAATAATTATCAAAAACAAGTTATATTAAATGCAAAAACTTTAGCAGATAGATTAATATATAATGGATTTAAAATAATATCAGGAGGAACAGATAATCATTTAATATTAGTTGATGTTAGTATTAAAGGATTAAATGGAAAAGAATGCCAATTTGCATTAGAATTAGCAGGTATTACAATAAATAAAAATACAATTCCATTTGATAATAAATCACCATTTTTAGCAAGTGGAATACGTTTAGGAACACCTGCTATAACTACAAGAGGTATGAAACAAGAGGAAATGATAATAATAGCAGATTATATATCAATTGTTTTAAATAATATAAATAATCAAGATATATTATTAGATATTAATATGAAGATTAAAGAATTAATTAAAAAATTTCCAATAAATGATTTAAATAAATAATAATTAGTGTATATTATAATGAGTTATCAGTGGTCATTTACATCTAATAATAACGAGGGACTTATTGAAAAAATATATTGTTCACATATAAGTATGTCAATACCACTAGAATACGATTGGACAATATTATTAAAAGATGGCAGTGAGATAGATTTTGCAGATGTAGATGAAGCATATATAAAACTAAATTTTACTGAACTAACTGATTTAAATGCAATAGAACAAGCCAAAATGAATATTACTTTATTAAATAAAATCGTTTAATAATTCATAAAATATTTACTATAATATATTATGAATTATATTATCTCATCGATTGTATTATTAACTATTGTGTTAATAATAATTTATATATTAAGTATTGATAATAATTTAGAAAAATTTAAAAATAAAATTAGAGAATTAATTATTGTATTTAAATCTAAAAAAATTAATTATTTGAATGAAAAAGATACATATAATTTATTAAATTATATTAAAGAACATTATTCAACAAATATTAATAATATAATTATTCCAAATAAAATATTTTATAAGAAAACTGATAATGGATATGAAATGACTGATATTAAAATTATTATATATAAAAAAAATTCATTAAATGAAGAAGAGCATTCAATTAATATACTATTTATTCCACATAAAAAAGAACATTACGTAAGCAATCAAACTTTATTAGGTTTATATGGTAATTATATAATAACTAATAATAATGATAATAATAATAATGATAATAATGATAATGAAATAAATAATACAGAAGTATTTAGTATGATACCTGATATTATTCATTTATCAGAACATGAGACAGAGCATAATAATAATAGTGAAGAAAATACAACAGATACAGCTGAATTAATATCTAATAAAAGTTTATTTATATGATCAGCCTCTCATAATTTTAAACAATGGATCATTTTTTAGTATCCAGTCAGGTGTCATATATTCTTCATTTGTTAATATTCTTCCTCTATCTGTGACATATTTACCTTCTTTTGCATATTTTTCAGGTATAATTCTTTTAACAAATTCTCTAATTTTATCAGGAACAGCTTCATCTGTCCAAAATTCAGGAAAGAAACCTTTTTTTGTTAATGTATTAAAAAAATAATGAATATCATAATATCTATTTTGTTCGGGTTTTATATTTATTTTATCTGTCCATTCTGCTTCAACCTTACTATTATCTACTATTCCAGGTATACATGCAAAATCAAAATCCCACAATTTTATTTGAATTCCTATATTAGGAACAATATAAATTTGTCCATTTATTTTATATTTAAATTTACTATTATCTTTACTAGTTGGTATTTTTTGAACTAATATATTATTTGCTTTCATATCATTATGTCTAAATGAAGGGTATTTATTTTGTATAACAGCTAATACTGATAATATTTGAAATATAATACTTCTCCAATGTTTCACTTTCATTGATTTATAATTATTTTTAATATAATCTAATAGATCTCCAGCATTTGCCCATTCTGATATTAATATAGAAACATTATCATAATATTCTCCTTTTTTATATCTTTTTACAAAAGAATCATATTTTTTATTATTTACTATATTGTCTTTAGGTAAATTTATAAATGGTTTAATACTAGTATTAAATGTTGTTATAGGTAAAACTATGTGAGGAGATTGTTTATTTTTAACAAAATTAGATAATAATCTAATCATTAATAATTCAGCATTTTCCGGTCGTCTAATATTAAACATATCTCCATAATTCTCTTTTCTTGGATATGCAACAATTTTAACTGCATAATTTTGTTTATTTTCATCATTCGGTGGAGGATATACACCTTTAAATGTATGACCAGTTGAACCACTTTTAATATAAAGTAATTTTCCTCCTAATTCTTTTATAGCTTTATTAAAGTCTATATATTTTTTAGGTAGAATATCTCTAATATCTTCGTTTGAAGACCCACCTCCTAACATATTTTCATTTTCAAATTCAATCATATTATCTAATACTTTTCCACTTGTCATATTTTTAATTATTTCAATTCTATTAGGTATTTGATTTAATTTTAAGCTATCATCATTATTTATATTACTCATTATTATTAATTATATTTTTTATAAATAACTTTTAAATAATAAACTTATTTTCGCCAAATTTATTTAATTCGATCATTTCGTTAGATAATAATTTACTATATTTTTCAAATATTTTTTTTATTAAATTTATCTCTAAGTTTGGTAATAATGGAATAGACATCCAATATTTCTTTTTACCTATTAAATCTAATTCAAATTTATCAGGATACAAATGAGACGCACTCCCATTTATATTTGTCATTATTTTTCTTAATTCTTTTGGTAATAAATATGCAGATTGTTTAGGTAAAACTATTAATAATTGTTCAAATGATGTTAATGGTTTATTAATATTAAATTTAACTTTATTAAAATCAAATTTATTAATAATCATATCATTTAGAAATGGAGCATGATCATATGGATAAAACCATTCCCATGATGGACATTTATCAAAATAATATATTGATACCCATTTTAATCCAATCATATAATGATTTACCATTTTATTTGTAAATTCATCTAATTCATCTGCTTCAACATTATAATAATGATTATAAAAACGTTCTCTCCATTCATTATATTTACCATTTCCTAATTGAATAGGGTCATTGATTTTAAACATCATATTTTCTATCTTATGCATTTCAATATCAAATGGTTCAGTAGATTGACAATATAATTTTTTCTTTTTCTTACCAAAAGTTTCTACAATAGTTAATTCTTCATGTGAAGCTAATTTAATTAAAAAATTATAAAATTGTTCATTATTTATATAATCTTTATTTGTTCTATCAATTATATAGTTATTATTTTCTACATAAATATCTAGTAATGTATCAATTGCATTACTATAAATATCTAATGCAGGTATATGAGGTAAAAAATCATTTCCCATTAAATAACAAATAAATATAAAATCATCTAATATTCTATCATTATTTATTTCAAATGTATTTAATTTATTTTCATTTATTGTTTTTATAGAATTTATAATACATTCTTTCATTATTTTAATTGAAACATAATTCATTAAATTAGAACTTTTATTATCCATATTATTTCCTTCTCGCATTAAATATATATTATCTAATCTTGTAGCCAAAGTTAAAAATATTAAATCAGCATCAAGACCATATACAATATATGAATATTCTTTATTTTCTTTAATATATTGAAGTAATTTATGTTCACCCTCACCAGGAACATTAGATGGTGAAAATATAATTTCATAATCACCTTTTTTATTATTAGCCCAGTCTATTAATATATCAGTTAATTTTTTCATAAACATAGTTCCAGGTGTAATAGCACTATTGTTCCAAAAATATGGAATTTCTTTTTTATGTTTATTTCTAATTTTATCAAATAATTCTTTATCATTAATACTTTTATATCTTCTTAATCGTTGTTGTTTCATCTTAGCGACAGGTGCAACACCATCAATTGCAATAAAAATTTTTTTCTTTGGCTCCGCCAAACTGATAATCTTTTCTAAATATATTATAATATTTGAATACATTTTTTTTTCTAGTTTATCCATATTTGTTTCATTGGCATTTTTTATAGTTTCAAAACAAACAGGATGAATCATACAATTCATATCTAATAATAAACAATCGATATCAAAATCTTTATTAGTTAATACAAAATTATTGGCTTTATATTTTTTCCAAAGCCATAAGAAAAATCCAGGAACTCCCATTTAATAGTAATAAATAATCTATTAATTAAATCATTTATCAATATTTTTTTTATTTAAAAATACATTATATTATTATAATAATACAATGACTGATAATATATTACTCATATTAGAAGAGATTAAAAAAATTAATAATAAATTAGATAAATTAGAAAATAAATTTAATAATAATACAAAAATTAATATTGAAGATAATTTAAAAAAAATAGATTGGAACAATGTTCATAATTATTAATATTTAATTTTTAATATTTCAGTTATTATATTAGTTTCTTCACATTTTTTATTTAATTTATAAAATTCTTTATAATAATCCCAATTAATGTTAATATTAATTGATAAATTATTAATTGATAAATTATAACACATACTATTATTTAATGTTTTATAATTACATTTTGGATAATTTGAATATATAGGTAATATTTGACGGAATGCACAATCGCAATTTCCATCACTTTTATATATTAATTCATGAATACATGGTGCTATATATATTGTTTTATTTATATTAAATTGTGTCATTATATATGCAACTGTTTGTTGGGTTCTAATTAAATGTGATGCAACAAAAGTAATAATAGGATTAGTATAATGTGTTTTAATATAACCATTTAAGAATATACCGGCTAATTTTGCTTGATTTATACCTATATCTGTTAATTCTGGATCTTCTATCATTTTATTTAAAATACCACTTATATTATGAAATCCTTGTCCATGTCTTATTAAATATATTTCTGTATTATTAGGTATTGTAAATGGATATTCTATATTTATATTTTTAAAATATGAATTAAAATTTATAGGGTTCCAACATATAGAACTATTACATGTATTATTTTCTTTTTCAATATCATCTCCTCCATAAATCATACTAAATGTTATTTTTCCATTTAAATTATAACATTTAATAATTGCACAATTTTTAAAGTATTTACTATTAAAACCAGGATGATGTTTAGAAAAAAAACATTCTAATCTATTATTGTGTGTTCCTACTATCAAAATTCTGGTATTATTATTATTATAATTACTAATATAACTACTATTAGTAAAACTATTTTTATACAATTCCATTATATAATTTAGTTTATAAACTTAATTATTAATATTATTCTAATATAATATGAATAATATTGAAAATATAATAAAAAATACAAAATATCCAATAGTTATGTTATATAGTATATTATATAATAATATCATAACAGATAATAATAAAAAAAATGTAATTAAACTATTTTTTAAATATCATATATTATTAGCACTAGATTATAATTTATTTAATATAATTATAAGGAAATCTAATACATATTATTTAGTTTACGATATATATAATATTGTTTATAAACAAATAAATTTATTAAAATATTTTAGAAGATTTAAATTAATGTATAAAAATAAATTTTTTTGGAAGAAAACTATAAAAGAACAAATAGTTTTTTTAAAAGAATTATTTACTGAATTTATGTCAATATTTGATGGGAGTAAAGGTTTATTATTATTTCATATTAAATTAAAAACTTGTCCTCAAAATAATTATCATGTAGAAGAAATTAAATATAGATTAATTAAATTATATAATTTATTAAAACATTCTTTTTTTACTGAAAATAAAATTTTAATTATATCAAATACTGATTTTATAGATTTAACATTTGAAAATATGATTAAATATACTGAATATTTATTTACAAAAATTAAAAATATATTATTACAATATATAACATATTTTGAATTATATGAAAATTATAGAGAACAATTAGAAAATATATTATGTATAGATAATGATGTATGTATTATTGATAATGATAATAATGATAATGATATATCTGATATAGAAATGGATGACTTTGAATTATTATTACAAAATTAATTATAAAATACTAATTCTATATTACCTTCATTTACTTTCATAATATTATATTTTGTATATATAATTTTAAATTCAGTTCCTAAATTAGATGGATTTATTTTTGAATTATAATAATTATTATTTATAGTATCATTCATAATAATTGCAATATTTTGTCCTTTAATATGATTCATATTAATAAATCCAGAAGGTTGTATCATATAGGGATTTAATGAAAAAGTTCTATACCATACACCTAATGGAATAGGTGAATTTAAATTATAAGTAATTATATTATTAAAAGTTTCTCTACCAACTGTATAATAATCATATAAATTATATTCATTTGATATATTTAATTCAATATTACTTATATTATCAATTTCATAATCACTATATTCTGTTTTACCATATATAGAAATACCTTCTAAATTTAATTTTTTTCTACCAAATACATATATATCTTTTACTAATCCATTTATATCATTTAATGAATCAAATAATGATGTATCATTTATATCTAATATTATTTCATGATGAGTTTCAATTATATATTCTAATTTATTTTGTGCCATTATTTTCTTTTCATAATTATCTACATAACCATATTCCATTAATAATGATATTTTTGGTTTAGGTATTAAATTAAGAACATAGTTATAATCAATAAAATAATGATAACCAGCTATTGCTATTTTTGAACTTTCATTTATTTTACGTTCTGTTTTTATTACATTCATAAAATAAATAAAATCATCTTCTGATAAAACTCTTGTTCCATCTTCAGTAAAACTACCATATTCTAATAAAATAGTAGTGCTATCTATTCCTGGATATTTTGCATCTAATACTCTTTTATCTACTATTGAACAATTATATACATATATATATTCAGGTAATAATATATCAATAGTGCTATATGGCAAATCATATATTTGAATACCATTTAATTCATCAATTGTATGCTGATCTCTGCGTAAATATACTTTTTTTAAATCATTAAACATTGCTTTCCAATCTTGTAAATAAACTAAATTTTTTAAATCATTTACACGACTATTAATTTTGATATTACTATTCATCATGCCAACTAGAGGTAGACTTTGAGAAGATTCATCTATATTATTAAAACTAAATAATAAAGGAGTGTATATATAATTAGGAGTTCCTTTATTATAATATATATCTGGAGAATTACCAATCATTTTATTATAATTTTCTAAATTTTCACTTAATACATAATGTTTTTGATATATATTTAAGAAATCATTAGAATAATTATCTATAGTTATACCATTAACTACTAATTCAAAATAATTAAAATAATAATGTCCCAAATTATCTATCCATGAACATAATATTTTACCTTCTTTAACTTTAGCATATTCTTTTGTATAATAATTTATATTACCATAATAGTAATTTAGATAATTTATATTATTATTATACATTGTTTCAATAGTGGATAATACAGTAGATATATTTAATGATGTTAAATTTATAATATAAGCAGCTATATCAACACTATTTAATATATTTGGGTCTATTAATAATCTATATTTATATAAGTTAGTATCATATTTATTAATAATATTTAATACTCTACTTTGTAAAAAACTTAATGTAATATTTTGTAATTTTAATATTTTATTAACTTCTACATATACTTCTATCATTATATTTGAAAAATTTTTCATAGTTGAATATAATGATTCCCATGAACTAATTTGATTATTTATATTACTTAATGTATTATTTTTATATTGTATATATTTAGAATCTGTTATTAAACTATCATAAAATGCTAATACAGGTAATTCTATTTCAAAAAATGATCTATATAATATATTACCAACTACTGGAATATCAATTCCAAAATTAGAACCATAATTAAATAATTGAGTTGATAATATTTTTTTAAATTCCATACCAAATGGAGTATAATTTTGTCTTTTCATTTTACTTATAAATAAACTTGCTTCATTTATTGGCATATTTTCATCGCCTAAAACGACTATTTTACTGTTCATATCTTATTATTTTTACCTTAGGTTTAAATTAATATAATATTTATATAAATTTATATAATTAGTTTAATTATATAAATAAGAATATATTTATAATATAATGGCAAAAATAGTTGATTATAAATTTATAATGATGTTAGGTTTAAGTTTAGTTGTTTATTTTTTATATAGAGAAATAGAACAACTTAATAAGAGAATTTCTATATTAGAACATAATGATCCAAGTATAACAGCAGATATATTACCTAAACCTAAACCTAAATCTGGTTTACAATCATTATTATCTAAACTAATTGATATACCTCTTGAACAACATCTTAATAATCAAGAACAAAAAGAACAAATAACCCAAGGAAATCAAACCAACCAAATAGAACAAACAACTCAAGCTACACATAAATTATCTACAAATGCTACATCTGCATCTGTTGATAATAAAAATATAGAAAAAAACGAAAAGGAACATATAGAAGAAAATAATAATATAGAAGAAGAATATAGTAATGAAGAAATAGAACATAGTAATAGTAATAATATTTATAGCTGTGATAAAATGGATAGTCATACAATAGATAATGATCCATTAATGGTAGATAGTTTAATAAATATGGTAAATAATAATAATAATGATAATCATGATAATAATGATAATAATGATAATAATGATAATGATAATAATAATCATGTAAAAGAAACTGTTGATAATTTATTAAAGAAAAAATTAGATGAATTACAAAATATGGCAACTGAATTAAATATTAATATAAATAATGATAATGGAAAAAAGAAACGCAAAGTAGATTTAGCAAATGATATATTTAGTCAACTTAATTCTATCCAATCTTAAAGATTTAAAAATATCAGTTTTATAATTAATTTTAAATAAAAATATCTAGGTTAAAATATATGAGTAATTTAGATAATATGTATACTTCATGCCCTGGATTAATGTCAGATGGCAGAGCTCAAAGAACTGATTATAAAAGTCATAATGAAACATTTAAATTAGAAAAAGGTTCATTAGAAACATCATATGATTTTAGAGAAAAATTACAAGCTTCTGGATTACGTGATTTAGAAGCAGGTGTTAGATTTAATATGTGCGGTGTTGTTCCAGCAGGTGATGTTAAATTAGACCCAACTATTAATCTTAATATAAACAAAACAGGTTCATATTTAGATGCATTTGCTCCTTTAAGCAAAGCATCTTTCTTTGCCCCTATTGTTGTTGCTCAACAAGTTGCTCAACAAGTTGCTCCTGTTGCTACTACTCAAGTAGTAATGATGCAACCTGTACCAACTACACAAGCTGTTATATTACCAACATTAAATGCACCTGTTCCTACAACTCAAGCAATGATGATGGCACCTGTTCCTACAACTCAAGCAATGTCAATGATGATTGCACCTGCATCAACAACTCAAGCAATGATGATGGCACCTGTTCCAACAACAATGGTAGCATAAATGTAAGCAAATAGTTTCTTACATCTATTGATATAAAATAAAAGTTCATAATATTATTTTAATTAAAAAAGTTAAAATAATATTATCATATAATATAATATATGTCTGATAAAACTGGATATTTTGATAAACCTTATAGAAATACAATAAAAATAGATAGTAAATTAATAATAGATATATTTAATTTAGTTGGAACAATGAATATTCATGAATTAAAACAAAAAATGTTAATTGAACAAATCCCATATAATATAACAGATATGAACGGAAATACACTTATTCATCGTGTACTATTAGATGAAGATTTAATGAAACCTGAAAATCAAAGATTACAAATGATCCAATTTTTATATAATGAAAATGTAAATCCTGATGCACCAAATAATTTAAATATAACACCTTTTCATTTAGCATGTTATAAACAATATAGTAATATTTGTAAATATTTGATATCTTTAGGTATTAATATTAACTATCAAGATAATTTTGGAAATACTCCATTACATAAATTATTAATTGGTAATATTAAAAGTGAAGAAAAAACAAATGTGGCAAATTTAATACCTTTGCCTAAAAAACAAAATGTTATTAAAGCTGAGAAAATGAAAGAATATAGAACTAAAATATGGGGAGAAATTGAAAATAGTTCATTTATAAAAACAATAGATAATTCTTTAAAAGCTAGTATTGGAAATGATAATGAAGAATTAAATGTTATTAAACATTTTCAAAATAAATTAAGTGAACAAAATTTTGATTTATCAAATCAAGATAAATTAAAATCATTAAAAGAATTACAAGGTTCAAGTTTAACTAAATTTAAAAATATTATTGAAAATAAATGGGGTAAATTTTCAACTTTACCTGATATTATTATACATACTAAAGAAGAAGATAAAGTATCTTATCCTAATGAAGATATAGCTATTATTAGAAATTCAGATAACACTTCATATTTACAAAATAAAATTAAAGATAATTTATTATCAATACTTAGTTTATTAAGAACTAAATTAGGAACAACTAATATTGATAGTAATTTTATTACTAATGCATTATTTGATGAATATACAAGTCAATTAGAAAAAATAAAAACTCCAGATGAACTTATATTTGATAATCTAAATATAGAAAATTATAATAAATTTAATGAAAGTTTTTTACATCCACTGGCAATTAATGAAGCAGATAATATAATTGATATTGAAAATAAAACATTTATAGGTGGTTCTAGGGTATGTAAAGTAGTAAATAATTTTAATTCGAACGACACAAATAATATAGTATCAGTAAATAATAAAGATGAACTAATTAAATGTTTATCTTATAATATTATTATAGATGATATCACTAGTATATACAATGATTATAATACTATCATTCAGGGTGGTAATCCTGCTGGTAATTCTACTAATAATTTATATAATAATAATTATTTAATAAAAACTATTACTAAATCTATTATTAATATTACTACTGAATATAATGAATTTATTAGAAGTAATATTACAGATATATATGATAAGCATATTGAAGAATATACTTCACCAGAATTAGGTCCTGTTCTAGCTCATTTTACAATAGTTAGACCAATTATAGCAGATCCTATTTATACTGGATTAATCACTAATTTAAATAATTTAATAGCACCCATAAATGTAGAACTAACAATATTACAAGGATATTTTGATGCGAATTATATACAACTAATTATTAATTATTTCACATTACCTGCCCCACCTGCCCCACCTGCCCCACCTGCTCCACCAGCTCCACCTGTCGCACCTGCTATTCTTCCATTAATTCAATTATTAAATAATTTAAGAAATTTTTATAAAGATACTTTTAAACCAATATATTCTAGAATTAAGACTGGATTAGTATCAGATTATAGATTTTATGATATAGAATTAAAAAACAAAACTATAGAAAAAAAAGCATTAGATAAAAATATTGTTGCTAAAAATAAACAAATAGAGAATGCAATTAGATTGGCTGCACCTGCGGCTGATGTGGCTAGATTGCGGGGGGAATTGATTTTACTTAATGGAGATTTAATGCTTAAAAATGACGCAATAGATGATCTTAATGAAGAAATAGATGCATTTAATAAATATAAAGAGTATATAGAACTAACTTTAAAAGAAATAGATGAAATCTTTTATAGAGCTGAATATATAAATAAAAAAATAGTATATTTAGCAGATACTTTAATTAATCTAAATAATTTTACAGGTTTAATAAATCCTCCAGGACAAGTTTATAAATCCTATATTGAAGTAAATACTACTTTTCAAAATTATTTTGTTAATTTTATAATAGATATTATTAATGATAACACATATTCATTAAATAAAAAAATATTAACTGAATTATTAAATGGCATTATAGGTGATGCACAAATAATTGATTTTACTCGTACTGAAATTAACTATCTAGAACATCAAAAGAGTTTATTAAATTTTATAAATAAACCAATAGATAATAAAATAAATTATTTATATTGTTTAATAACTACATTTTTATGTAATCAAGAATTTGAATATAATATAGATGGTTCTAATTTACAATTTAATATAAATGCAGGTGTTATGTATTTAATAGCTGGTTTAATAAATTATAAAACTGATTTATTTTTATCAATAAAACAATGTATTAGTATATCATATTATAATCTATTTATTAATAAATTATTTACAGCTGGCAATCCTCCCACTAATAAAGGTTTTTATATTTTAGATACTAATGATTTGAATAGACCACATATTAGTTCAATCATATGTGCATGGATTTATTTATTATTTACAAATAATATGGATATAAATGTATATAGAAATTATAGACGACTAACTGTAGGACGAGAAAAAGAAGAGTTAGACGATTTTATAAATACTTTAACAGGTGATGGGGAAGTTAAAAATATATTATTATTAGTAAATGAAATTTATAATAGTAATGAAGATTTAAATACTATTGATAGCAAGGTTAAAAGACAAAATATATGTAAATTAATTTCAACATATTATAAAAAAATGCCTCAACCTCCTCAAGAAATGCATGTAGCTAACATATTATATGTAATAAGAACATGTTTAACTGTAGAAGAATTAAATAATCAATTAAATAATTTAGTATTAAAACCAATAAATAATTTAATTTTTAATAATAAAATAGATTTAGATAGAATTGATGAAAATATAGTAAACAAATTAAGAGATGCTGATAGAAATAATCGTTCTGTTTATACGAAATTTGGTATAACTGAAAAAAATTATATAGCAAAAAATGCTTATTTAATTTTAACTAATAGTAAACCTTCATTAATTAATTATTTATTATATTATGATATAAATGAAATAGAAGATGTAAATAATGAATATTATACATTAAAATATATTGAATCATATTATTTAGGATTAAATTTTTTAAGTATAATTGACGGTTGTTCTAATAATCATATGAATGAAAATAGTTCATCTAATAATTATTATGGAATGTTAAATTTATTTAATTATAACCATACCGATAATATAAAAAATAATAAATATAAAATGAATTATAATTTACTTTATACAAATAATGATACATTTTTAGCAAGACCTCCAACTGTTTATAATGTATTACAAGTATTGAATAATTTTATTATAAGAATAAATAGTATATTGAATTATTTACAAACACGTATGATTAATGTATTTAATTCATTTAATACAAATAACATATCAAATGAATATGCTGAAACATTATCTATATTTTATCCATTGTTATTAAATTTAACAAAATATAATAAAATATTTATTGATTTAAATGAAACAACCGCTAATGAAAGCAAAGATATAATAAAAGAAATTAATTCAATATTAGGAACAAATATAATAATTAATGATATAAAATTAACTTTTCAATTATCTAAATTTGAAACATTAATAAATTATATTAATGGATATATGTTCATATTATATTATAATGGTCAGGATAATGACATTTTAATACCAGATTTCTTATATTATACATTAGGAGACCATCCACTAATTATTTTTGGAGATAATAATGTTCCTATAAACTTAAATGATACTCGTATAAATAGACCTACTAATAATCCTAGATTTAATAATGAGAATTTAGATGAAATTAAAAGTGATAGTCATGTTAATAATAAATTCGGTTTATTTAATAATATAATAGATAATATTAATTTTATAAATATGGAAATAATTAGAGATGTATTCATTCAAACAAAAACAGAAAAATTACCACCTTCATTAAAGAATTTATTATTTGAATTTTATAGAATAAACTTAATATCATTAATAATAAGTAATTTAGATGATAATGATAAAATTAAAATAGACTATAATAGTTTAATTGATACAAAGGATACTATCACAGATATTCAAAAGAAATACTTAAAAGCTAAAATAATAGAAGAATTAGTTCAATTATATTTAAAAAATAAAATAACTGAATACTCATATGATTCATTTAATGAAATTATATCAGGTAATACTTCAATTACAAATATTGATATTAAACAAATATTTAATCCAGATAGTTTTAATTTTGTTATTAAATTAAATGAAGATATACCAAGTGATATATTGACAAATCTTACTCCTACAAATAAAGATAAACTTGGATTTTTTCATTCATTTGCTAAAAAGAAAGATAATAATCAATATTATATATATCCTGATAATTATTATGGAACAAATAGATTAACTAATAAATATGTTATGTATATTAAACATTCATTACTTAAATTATTGTTAGAAAACAATGCAAATATTTTATTACATAATAATGAAAAAATTAGTCCATTAAATATGTTAATGAAAAATAATAATTATAAATATTTTAAAAAACTAAAAAAATACTTTGATTTAAGAACTATATATGATAATGAAAATGAATATTCACCTTATAGTTATTTATTAAATACATATAAATTACATTTATCACAATATAATGATAAATTTATATATAATCAATATAATGAAATAATTCAAATTATTCAATCTAATGAATCATATTATAATAATATTCCAAAATATATAGATACTTCATTTAAAATAGTTAGATATATAACTGAACAATATTTAGTTGAAAATATGCATAATAATATTTATAATGAAAAAGATGATATTAATGATTTTAGTAATATTCTAGAATTAATTGGTTTAAATATAAGTACTGTAATCCCATCAAATGATTTAAAATATAATATATATTTACAAGAACCAAAAATTATTATATTTAATAATAATAGTGATTATATATTAGATGAATTATCTACAAAAACAAAAAATAAAATAAATAAATTAACTAAATTAAAAGTTAAATATAAAAGAAAATTGACTATTATAAATGCTTATTTAATTGAAAAACAAAGAGAAAATAATGAGAGACAATCACAAATACCTATTAATGATACTTCTAGAAAAATTATTGAAAATGAAATCGATAAAACTGATGAATTACTAAGAAAATATAATAATATATTATCAAATATACCAATACCTGAAAAAAATAATACTAAAAAACCATTAATAGATGATGATAATATTATAAATAAATATAATGATTTAGTTAATTCAGTAATGAAAAATAATTATTTATGTTATTTAGATGGATGGGATAAATTATTAAAGTTAGAAGATAAATTAAATGTTGATAGATTACCTGAGTATTTAATCCAATATCAAACAGATAATATGAAAGAATTAAATGATAAATTTAAAACAGATTTAATAAAAATAAATAAATTTTATAAAGTAAATAGTATAATAACTAAAAAATATTTTGAAAATCCAAGATATATTAATATTTTAGAAAATAAAAGTGATTATGATAATGCATTATTATTTGTAAATCAATTATTAATTCATATGACTAAAGTATTTATATGCTCAACTATTGAAAATATAATAAAGAAAATATTATATGATTATTTTTGGAATAATACAATAAATCAAGATATAACTACATTATTATATAAAATTGATCATATCTTTAGTGAAAAAATACAAAATTATTTATATAATGATATTCCTAAAATATTAGTAAAAAATAGTGTGAATATATTTGAGGATCAACAAGAAGAAGCATCAAATATAATTGTAACTGTTGCTGAAATATTAAATAATTTATTAGATTTATTAAAATCATCCAGTCCAATTGAATTAGACGATTATACTATTAATTTAATAAAATCTAATATTGTTCCTTATTTTGATACAATTACTTATAAATTAATTAATAATTGGAATGTAGTAATTGAAAATATATTTATATTTCATATAAATCATTATAATATATTAAAATGTTTTCAAGAAATATTATAAAGAAGAATTAAATGCCATTTCTTTTAAACTATCAATTACATTCATTTTCATACTATTCAATCCAGTTCTAGTGGGTTTAGTTAATCTTTCTACTATTTTTAATGTAAAACTATGATTTAAATTTCTAAAATCAGGTAAAGTTCCATCTGGATATAAATATTTAATTTTTAATTCATTTAATGATTTTATTGGAATATCAAATACTAATGGAGTGCATATATATGTATTGAATAATGTATCACCAGGTTTTCCATCCATTACTATTTTTGCAAAAGCATTATTAAAATTATTTATTGTATAAATATTTTCATAATCATTTAAATACATTAATATATAATAATTTTGTTCAGTAAAATCAAAATAATTATTATAAACAGTATTATTTCCAACATCATTATATGGTGTTGGATATATATAACTATTCAAATTTGAATTTATATGACTAAATGGAGTAATTGAGGTAGATGCACCTATATATTTAAAACCTAATAAGTTGCCAATAGTATCATTATAATTAAATAAAAAACTTACTAATACTGGTGTTTTTATTGTTGTTTTAGCTCCTCCATCTCCATCCAAATTTATATTTTCAATATATTTAGTAGTGCTTAATATTACACTATATGATGAAGCCTCTGTATTTACACTATAAACAACATGAGATTTATTTATTAAAGTTGCAGATATATCACCAATATCAGCTGCATTAGATATAGTAATTATATCACCAATTGACACATAATTATTTGGATGTTTAATAGTTAATTTTAATATTTCACTACCAATTGAAACATCTTGTTCTAAACTTAGAGAATATGATAATAAATTTGTTTTATATGAAATAAATTTAAATTCTTGAGTATTTGTATTATATTCTATATCAAAGTCATTATAAATAATCTCTTTCGGTGTTGAGTTTATTCTTTCTATTGAATTCATTTGACTTTTTAATATACTTACTAATGAATCAATATAATAATTTCCTTCTAATATAGTAGTACTATATATATAATCACCATCTTCTAAAAACTTCCAATATAATTTATTATTATTTTTTGTGACATTATATTGAACATAAGGAAATTCACTAGATACTAATGTTAAACTAATCACATCAGTAAATGTTTTCTTTAAAGATATTGTATAATTATTTGCATCTGGATAACCTTCTATTGTATTTAAAACTTTACCTATTATTACATTTTCACCACCATTTGTTTCACTAAATAAAGCTAATGATGATGAATTAAATTCTATTATATTATCATAAATTGCTGTTATTTCATGATATGCCTGATATTGAGTATTATTAATTGGATAATTTGCATTCAAATAATATAAATTTATACATCCAATATTATTAAAATCAAACTTAAAAATCTTTTTTATATTTTGAAATAATTCAAATACTGTATCATTATTTATATTATTCACATTAATATAATTAAATGGCAATTTTATAAAAAAATAATTATCAATTAATTGTTGTGTTGATATATTTAATTCTGTTAATATTCTATTACGGGTTGCATCTGGTAAGAATAACTCATCATTATTATATACATTTATAAAATGAGAACCAAGTATTGAATTTAATGGAATATTACCAATCATTCTATCAGTTAATAAAGCAGCTTCATATAATGATACATTTATTTTATAATCATCTGATTTTGTATAAAGTGGTAATATATTATGATTATTCATATTAACCATATAATAATTATAATTACTAATTAAATATATTGGATTACTTAATATAACTGACTTTGCATTTATATTTTGTAAAACAATCTTATCTCCTACATTAAAATTATTATTATTTATGTTAACTTGCACTCTAAATTCATTAGCAAATGTTGATATTGGATTTAATGGTAAATATTCCTTAACCATTTCTATTATATTTTGCGGAACTATATTTCTATATCTTGAATCTATATTTATATATGAAGTTTTATAATCAAAATTATTTTCATAGTTTTGAATATTATTATAATTATTTTCCTCATTTACTATTCTTAATTTATTTTTATAATCTTTTTCTACATCAATAGTATTACTCATTATATATTATATTATGTATTATTTAGAAACTTCTTTTATATATAAAAAGTTGAATATAATATTTAAAGATATAATAATCAATAACAAAGTAATATGTCTAAAGCTAGCGATTATGATAAAATGACACCAATTGAGCATATTTTAGCTCGACCAGACACTTATATCGGGAGTACTAAACAAACTACCCAAGTGATGGATGTAATTTATGAGGGTATCATTCAGCCTAAAATTATTAAATATACTCCTGGATTTTTAAAGATTTTTGATGAAATTTTAATTAATGCACGCGATGCATCTGAGAATGATAGCACTTGTAATATTATTAATATTTGGTATAATAAAGAAGAAGGATATATTCGTGTTTTTAATAATGGAGATAAAGGTATTCCAGTCGAAGAGCATCCAACGCATAAAACATTAGTCCCTTCTATGATTTTTGGCGAACTCCTAACTTCATCTAATTATGATGATAGTCAAAAAAGAACAACAGGAGGTAGGAATGGAGTGGGCTCGAAATGTGCCTCTATATATAGCACCTCATTCACAGTAGAAATCGGCGACGCAAGTCGCGGAAAAAAATTTATTCAAGAATGGACTAATAATATGCAAAATACTGCCGGACCAAAAGTAACTAAATATAGTAAAAAAAGTTATGTTGATATTAAATTTTATCCAGACTTAAAACGTTTTGGATTAGAACAATTAGATGATGACCATATGATGTTATTCCATCGTCGTGCAATTGATATTGCAGGAACATGTAGTGAAAAGATTAAAATTACTTTTAATGATGAAAAGATTAATGTTGGTAATTTTAAACAATATATTAGTATGTATTATCCCAATCAGGAAATTTATTATGATGATTCCAATGAGCGTTGGAAAGTGGGTGTATTATATATTCAAGAAAGTAATAATAAAGTAGTTAGTTTTGTCAATGGTATTGCTACCTATAAAGGTGGTTCTCATGTTAATCATGTTGTTGATAAAGTAGTTAAACAACTTGTTGATAATCATATTAAGAAAAAGAATAAGGATATTAAATTATCTCCATCGATATTAAAAGAAAATTTAGTATTTTTTATTACAAGTATTATTGAAAATCCATCTTTTGATAGTCAAACCAAAGAAACACTTACTACTGAACCTAAAGAATTTGGTTCTAAATATGAATTAAATGAAAACTTTATTAAAAAATTAGCTAAATGTGGTATTGTTGAACAAGTTTTAGATTATGCTAAATTTAAAGAATCAAAAGACTTGAAGAAGAATGATGGTAAGAAACAAAAGACTATTCATGGTATTCCTAAATTAGATGATGCTAATGAGGCAGGTGGTAAAAATTCTAGTAAATGTGCATTAATTTTAACAGAAGGTGATTCTGCTAAATCATTTGCAGTTGCTGGTTTAAGTATCATTGGTCGTGATTATTATGGTGTTTTTCCTTTGAAAGGTAAAATGCTTAATGTTCGTGAAGCATCTGTTAAACAAATTACTGAGAATGAAGAAATTAGTAATCTAAAAAAAATCATGGGTTTGAAACAAGGTTGTGATTATTCTAAGGATGAAGAGTTTGCTACATTACGATATGGTCGTATTATCTGTTTAACAGATGCCGACGTGGACGGATCCCATATTAAAGGTCTTGTTATGAATATGTTTCATTGCATGTGGCCTGAATTGGTGCAACGCAAAGGATTTATTACTTCTATGGCAACCCCAATTGTAAAAGCATTCAAAGGTAAAGAAACAAAAGTATTTTATAATCTTACTGAATATGAAGAATGGTTAGAAGAGATAGGAAATACAAATAGTTGGAAGATTAAATACTATAAGGGGTTAGGTACATCAACTGCTGCTGAGGCTAAAGAATATTTTGTCGATATTAATGATAAATTAATTAAATATATTTATCAAAACACTGAAGAAGAGGAAGAGAAAGATGATAATACATCAAGTGATGCATTAACTTTAGCATTTCAAAAAAATCGTGCAGATGATCGTAAAGAATGGTTAATGAAATATGATAGAAATGAAATTTTAACATATGAGGAACGTGATGTAAGTTATTATGATTTTATTCATAAAGACTTAATTCATTTTTCAAATTATGATAATAATCGTTCTATCCCTCATATTATGGATGGTCTAAAACCATCTCAACGTAAAATTTTATATGGCGCTTATTTACGTGGTTTAGATAAAGATGAAATTAAAGTTGCTCAATTAGCAGGTTTTGTATCTGATAAAGCAGCATATCATCATGGTGAAATGTCATTAAATGGTGCTATTATTGGTATGGCTCAAGATTATGTTGGAAGCAATAATATTAATATCTTGGCTCCATTAGGTAATTTTGGCGGTCGTCATCTAGGAGGAAAAGATGCTGCTTCACCACGTTATATTTTTACAAAAATTACAGATATTAGTAGTTTAATTTTTAAGAAAATCGATAATAATATTGTGAATAAACAAGAGGAAGATGGTATGCCAATTGAACCAGAATATTATGCACCAATTATTCCAATGATTTTAGTAAACGGAGCAAGTGGTATTGGAACTGGTTTTTCAACTGATATTCCATCATTTAATCCAATTGATATTATTAATAATTTATTAAATATGATTGATAATAAGGAAACTATTAAAATGAAACCATTTTGGCGTAATTTTAATGGTATTGTTGAAGAAATTAATGATACTACTTATGAAACAAAAGGACTTTATTCAATTAAAAAGAATAAATTAATTATTACAGAATTACCAATTGGTAGTTGGACACAAAATTATAAAGAATTTTTAGAAAAGTTATATGAAGTAGAACAAGGTAAAAAATCTAAAGATGATAAATCCTTTGTAGGATATAAAGAATATCATACTGATACAAGTGTTCATTTTGAATTAGAATTCGTTGATGGATTTATTGAAACAGTTAAAGATATCTATAAAAATTATCATCTAACATCACGTATCTCTATTAATAATATGCATTTATATTCAACAGAAGGACGTATTACTAAATATATTACAATTGATGATATATTAAAAGAATTTTATTCAACACGTTTAGAATTATATGAAAAACGTCGTAATTATCAATTAGATGAATTAAAGAAAGATATATTATTAATCTCTAATAAAGCTCGTTTCATTTTAATGGTTGTTAATGAAGAATTAATTATTAATAAAAGAAAACGTGTAGATATTGAAAATGATTTAATTAAGAATGATTTTCCAAAATTAGGAAATAATAATAATTTTGATTATTTATTATCAATGCCAATTTATCAACTAACAATGGAAAAGATTGAAGAATTAAATAAATTAGAGAAAGATAAAAAAGCAGAATATAATAAATTAAATAAAATGAAACCAGAAGATATTTGGAAAGAAGAATTAATTGAATTAAAAGCTGCATTAGAAAAAACTAATGTAAAAAAAGAACAAACTAGTGTATTAAAGCATAATAAGAAAAAATAAAATAATTTTTAATTTATTTTTAAATTCTATATATATTATATAAATAATGTATAGGCCTTCATTTATACCTATTATACCAATTAGTTTTAAAGATGAAGATAAACCTAAATTAACTAGTGAATTAGAGAAAAAATTATTAGAGCATATTGATAAAAAAATTGCATCTTTAACTATACCAAGTGGGGCTAATATAAATATAACAGAATTAAAAACACAAATAAAATCAGATCTTAAAAAAGATATTAAAGAAATCATTACAGATGAATATGTAACATTAAAATTACATGAAATGGATTTAAAACAGTTAGAATTTAAAATGATGCAAGCATTTAAAACAGCATTGAAAGAAAAATTTGATGCATTAAAACAAGACTTTGAAAAACAAAAAGAAACAGTAAGAAATACATTTTTTTTAACTACTCGTCAAATAGCAGAAACAGATGAAAAAGTTGATTCTAATAAAGATAGTATTGAAAAAGGTGTAGAAATATTAAATAAATTAAAACAAGATTTTACAGAACAAAAAGAAATAGTAAGAAATAATCTTTTATTAACTACTCGTCTAATAGCAGAAACAGATGAAAAAGTTGAATCTAATAATGAGAGTATTAAAAAAGGTGTAGAAATATTAAATAAATTAAAACAAGATTTTGAACAATTAAAAACTTCATTTACTTCATCTGGTATTGATAAATTTGGTAAAAGAATAAACGATTTAGAACAGAGAATTCCTAATAGAGAAACAATAACTGAAGAAATAACTCAACAAATTATATCTTTAAGAAGTGAATTTGATACACAATTGGAAGGTATTGAACAAAGATTAACTAGACTTTTAAGGAAAGTAAATACTAGATTACCTCAATATGATAATATTATAAGAAGATTAAATGCTTTAGAACAATCAATAAATATACGTAATAGAGATTTACTTATTCTTAAGAGAAAGAAAACTGAATTTGAACAACAAATAAGTAATATTGATAGGAGATTACAAACATTAGATACTAATTCTATTAATTTTACTACATTTTTAGGTGATAATACAAAAACATTAATTCAAAGAGAAGAGGACTTATTAAGAAGAATAGGTGAAACTATAGGTCAAAGTAAACAAGAAAATGATGCTTATGTAGACCAAAGATTAGGAGTAATTAATACTAGATTAAGTAAACTTGAACAATATAAAGAATTATTAGGTGGATTAGACCAAAGACTTGTTGATATGAATAGATTATTAGAAGATAAAATAAGCAGAACAGAATTACAAACATTAACAAAGGATATGGGTAAATTACAACGGGATATAACACAAATTAAATCTAAGTTAGGAAGAAATGAGGTCATGTTTAGAGATAAAATAACAGAAATAGAAGGAACATTTGCAGCATTTAATAAAAGATTAAGACAAGTTGCAGAAACAGTTAGTAGAAATGAAGAACTATTAAATGCTAATACTGCAAAAATACAAGAATTAGATACTAAATTAACAACAATAGAACAAACGTTAGCCAATAAAATAAATCGTCAAGAATTTGATACATTAAAACAAGAAAAAGATAAATTAATAGAGGATATAACTAAATTAAGAACAGATTTAACAAGAAAATTAGGTGTTAATAATAGTAAAATAAGTGTATTAGATAGTCAAATAACTGGTTTAAATAAGAGAGTTTCAAGCTTAAATAAAGTTATAACTGCAAATGATGAAAAATTAATACAAGTAGAAAAAGATATAATTGCCAATAATGAAAGAATTAAGGCAATTGAAGAAATATCTGCTCAACAGGCTGAGAGAATAAAAACATTATCTGCTCAACAGGATGAGAGAATAAAAACATTATCTGCTCAACAGGATGAGAGAATAAAAACATTATCTGCTCAACAGGCTGAGAGAATAAACACATTATCTGCTCAACAGGCTGAGAGAATAAATACATTATCTGCTCAACAGGATGAGAGAATAAACACATTATCTGCTCAACAGGCTGAGAGAATAAACACATTATCTGCTCAACAGGCTGAGAGAATAAATACATTATCTGCTCAACAGGTAGCTATGGATGGTAAATTAGAAGAGTTTAATAGAAGATTAACTGATGAAATTAGAGCAAGAGAACAATTTGTATCATTAGTTCGAGAAAAAGATGAATTGATTGCAGATATGAAAAAATTAAGAATAGATATAGAAGCAAATATAGATAGATATAAAGATGATCGTGATCTATTTATAGAAGTAATAGATTCAGTTCGTGAAAATAATACATCACTTATTGAACAAGTAGAATTTGTTCAAGACAGACTATCTGATGAAATTGAAGAAAGAAGAAAATTAGAACAATTAGTTACAGAATATAAACAAATTATCGATAGAGCTGCAGAAGAACAAAGACGCAGAGAAGCAGCTGCAGCTGCGGCAGAAGAACAAAGACGTAGAGAAGCGGAAGCAGCAGCTGCAGCAGAACAAAGACGTAGAGAAGCTGAAGCAGCAGCAGAACAAAGACGTAGAGAAGCAGAAGCAGCAGCTGCAGCAGAACAAAGACGTAGAGAAGAAGCTGCTGCAGCAGCAGAAGAACAAAGACGCAAAGAAGCAGCAGCAGAAGAAACTAGAAGAAGAAAAGTAGAAGAAGAAATGATGGCACAAAATATAGCATTTAAAACACAAATAGATAATTTAGTTGGTGAGATTAAAGGTCACAAGTTATTTAATATTGAGATATTACGTAAAATACAAATTGATATAAGACAATTACAGCGTAATATAGATGAAAAAACATCTAACGGTGATGCTAATGAATTAGCATTTAAAATATTAAAAACAATAGCATCATTAATTAATGCTTCTACATCAGATAATATAGATGAACAAATAAGATTAATAAATATTCGTATTGACGAAATTAAAAAAGACAAAACTGAAACTAAAGAAGTTGCTAAACCAAGTGAAATTGAAAATTATAACATGGAAAGAATAAAAGAGATAGAAGAATTTAAAACACAATTGAATGATAAATTAAGAAGTTTAACAATAGATACTATAGCAAAAATGAATATCGCATCTAGTCTTGTGGAAGAGGAAATAGATAAATTAAAACAACATTTTGATAAAAAACAAACAGAAATCTTAGAAATATTTGGGCAAAATATACGTGACTTAATTAGAACAAATCCTCAAAATAAAGATAGTTTACAACAAGAATTAAGAGAAAAAATTAGTGAAATAAGAGAATTAGGTAGATCTTATAAAACACAATTAACGGAATATAAAGAAAATAAATTAAGATTTTTAACAGAAGAATTACGCAGAATACAGAGAGGTAGTGGTTATATAGAGATATATTCAGATGAATCTGAATTAATAGAACCATCTAGATTAAATTATGCTTTATCTGAAACATCATCAGATAATTAGAAAAATAACGTTTGGTTATGATAGCATAATAACACATAACACAGTTTATTAGAAAATATTGATATTATTAGTTTAAAACTATAATAGTATTAACCTAATAATGAATAATCTTGAATCTATAGAATTCCAAATAATAGATTGGATGGAAGATCACGAAATAGATGATGATGATGAAAGTGATGAAGATAGTGATATTAAATCTAATAATTTAGGAACATATATAATTCATACATTTGGAAGAACATTAGAAGGTAAATCAGTATATATGAGAATTATTAATTATACTCCTCATTTTTATATTAAATTACCTTTAAATTGGTCAAATGTGGAAGCAAAGAATAATATTAAGAAAATGCATAATTATTTAACAAGTGATATGAATAAAAAGGTTAGTAAAAAGAATAAAGAATGTTTATTAAGCATGGATGTTGTTGATAAAATGGCAGCAGAAGGTTTTACTAATGGAAGAAAATATTTATTTGGAAGACTTATATTTAATAATATGAATGCTATGAAAAAATTTAAATATATGTTTGAAGAATATCCTACATATATTCCTGGTATTACAAAAAGTGCTATTCAATTTAAAACATATGAAGCTAATCTACCTCCTATGCTACGGTGTTTTCACATTAAAAAAATTAGTGGATGTGCATGGGTAAGTGTTAATAAATATATTATAATAGAAGAAGATTATAAAGAAAGTTATTGTTCAATTGAATTAAGAGTAGATTGGAGAAATATAGTTCCAATTGAAAAAGATACTAATGCACCTATTCGTATTCTTAGCTTTGATATTGAGTGTTATTCATCAGATAAAGATAAATTTCCTCAAGCATCAAATGAAAATGATTGTATTTTTCAAATTGGTTCAACTTATACTTATCTTAATGAATCTATTCCTTATCGCCAACATATAGTATGTTTAAAAGAAACTGATAAGGTGGATGGTTCTATTGTAGAATGGTATGATGATGAAAGAAAAATGGTAAGAGCATGGATTGATGAAGTAATTAATAATGATTGTGATATTATAACTGGATGGAATATATTTGGTTTTGATGAAGGTTATATTTACGATCGTTGTGTAAAATTTTTAGAGTTAGAAAAAGAGATACTTCAAATGAGTAAATTAAAAAATTATAAATGTAATTTTCGTGAATTTAAATTAGAATCAGCTGCCTTTGGTCAAAATCAAATTCGTATGTTTGATACTCCAGGGCGCATTCATATAGATTTAATGAAAGATGTTCAAAAGAATTTTAAACTAAATTGTTATAAATTAGATTTCGTTGCTTCTCATTTTATTCGAAATGAGATATATAAGATTGAATTATTAGAAGATAAAAAACTATTACTACATTGTGATGGAATTGATAGTATTTATAATCAAGATTTCATTCATGTTGAATATGCATTAGATTTTATATCAGAAATGATTGGTTATAAATATTTAGTTGAAGATATTGATAAAACTAATAAAACATTAATTATTAAACCAAGTGATGATTTATTAGAATATCTTAAAACAAAAGATTATAATGAATGGACTGAAACTAATAGAAAAGAACGCAAATTTAAATTATTTTGGTCTCAAGCAAAGGATGATGTTGGACCTCAAGATATTTTTAGAATGTTTAATGGAACAACAGAAGAACGTGCTATTGTTGCTAAATACTGTATTAAGGATTGCACTTTAATTAATCTTTTAATTGATAAATTATGCGTAGTAACTAATAATATAGAAATGGCTAATGTATGTTATGTGCCAATGTCTTTTCTATTTACACGTGGTCAATTAATTAAATTATTTTCACTAACATTAAAAAATTATAGAGAAGCTGGGTATTTATTTCCAGTTCTAAAGAAACCAGAAGAAAAAGCGCCTAGCTATGAAGGAGCAATTGTATTTGACCCAGAAGCAAATGTAGAATATGAGGCATTAGCTGTAAAAGATTATGCATCACTTTATCCTTCATCTATTATTCATAAAAATATGAGCCATGAAACAATTGTTATATTAGATAGATATGATAATTTAGAAAGTTTTGAAGATAAAAAAATTACATATTTTAATGCACAATTTAAAGATCATGATAATAGTATTCAATATCGTAGATTTGCAAAAGTAGGAGATGAATTGGGTATTGTTCCTAAAACTTTAAGAAATTTAATTGCTGAACGTAATGCTGTCAAAAAAGTTATGAAATCATGTAAAGATCCATTTAAATATAAAATTTTAGATGGTAAACAACTAGCTCTTAAAATTACTGCTAACTCACTATATGGTGCATTAGGTGCTGATGTTAGTCCTATTTTTCAAAGAGATATTGCAGCATGCACTACATCTACTGGTCGTGAAATGCTTAAATTAGCTCGTCATTTTGATGAAAATATAGTTCCTGGTTTAATTAATGGATATAAGTATGCTTTAATGAATAAAGATGAAGAAAAAGCAAATAAAATATTAGAATTAGAAATGAAAGATGCAGATGACCAAGAACTAAGAGAAAAAGTAAAAAAATATGTAATGAATGATATTAAAAATTATACATTTCAGCCAATTATTCGATATGGTGATAGTGTAACTTATGATACTTTGGTATATATTAGATATAATAATATAATTAAATCAATTGAAATAGGACAAATTGAAGATAAATTTAAGAATATATTAAAAAATATTTATATTGATGGTAAAGAATATTATAAACCATTACAATTAATTGAAACTTATTCTGACAAAGGTTGGACTCCTATTAGATATATGATGAAACATTATACTAATAAGGAAATTTATCATATTATTGCAAAATGTGGTTCAGTTAAAGTAACAACTGATCATTCTTGTATTTTAAGTGATGGAACTATAATTAGACCAACTGAATTAAAAATAGGTGATGTATTATTAACTGCAAAACTAGATGATGAATTAAATAAAATAATTAAAATTAATAATGATGGAACAATTATTGATATTATTAAATTAAATAATACAAATAATTATGTATATGATTTTGAAACAGAAAATCATCATTTTATGGCAGGTAATGGGAACATAGTTGTTCATAATACCGATTCAATTTTTAGTTGTTATAGATTTAGAGAAAATGTAAAACAAATAAAAGATACTGCCGTTTTGCCTTTATGGAAAGAGATAGTTAAATTTTCAAAAAAATTATTAGGGCATTTTATGCCAAATGATTATAAAGAATTATGGAATACAATGCATGATAAATATTATAATGATGAATTAATTACATCACTTCAATTACCAAATAAAATACAATATAAAGAACCTCCATCACATTATAAAATAGTCCCACCAATTGAAGAACGTATGGAACAATTTTTATTACATTATATGGAAGAATATTATATGCCGTGGTTATGGATTATTCAAGATATTATAATAAAACCATATGTTCAAGAGAAAACAAGAGAAGGTATAATTGAAATTAAAATATTTAATCATGGATGTGAATTAATTGAACAAATGAAATTAGTTCCAGATATTAATAATGAATTAAAAGATATAATATTAAAAGACATTGAATATTTTATTAAAAATAAATTAAAAACTTATATTATTCAACCCTACTGGGATATAAATTATAGTTCTGAACATAGTTCTGAACAAAAAGTAGTTTGTGTTAGATTTTATAAAAATGGAACAAAAATTACAGATAAAAGAACTTTAACATTAAGCATTGAAATGGGCGTTATTACTGGAGAACTAGTTAAGAAACGCTTACCATTTCCACATGATTTGGAATATGAAAAAACATTTTGGCCATTTTTAATTTTAACAAAAAAACGATATGTTGGTAATAAATATGAATTTAATCCAGATAAATATAAACAAGATTATAATGGTATTGTTTTGAAGAGACGTGATAATGCTCCAATTGTTAAAGAAATATGTGGTGGAATTATTAATTGTTTAATTGATGATAAAGACCCAGATAAAGCACGTAAATATACAATAGATTGTATGAATAGTATGTTTAATGATGAATATAATATTAAATATTTTCTAACTAGTAAAACATTAAAAATGAAAGAAAGTTATGCTGATTGGACAAAAATAGCTCATGTTGTATTAGCAAATAGAATTGCTCAACGAGATCCAGGTAATTGTCCTCAATCAGGTGATCGTATTGAATTTGCAGCAATTCAATTACCAAATATAACTAAATCAACATTACAAGGAGAGAGAATTGAAACTCCTCAATATATTAAAGATAATAATTTAAAAATAGATTATGAATTTTATATGACTAACCAAATTATGAACCCTGCTTTACAATTCTTATCTTTAGTAATACCAAATGCAAATGAAATATTTGATAAATTTAAAATAAGAATTGAAAATGAAAAAAAAGGTCGTAGTGACATTATGCAATTTTGTAAAAGAAAATAGTTTCCTAAAATGGAACAATAAACACAATAAAAAACAATACCGGATAGCGCCAAAGTTATTTAACTTTTTTTATGAATTATGAATCAACTGATATAATATTTATATCACTTGTTCTAATGGAATCAGACATTTGATGACGATTTTTATAATACTTTTTATTACTTCTATCACTTACTGTAGTATTATTAGAACTACTATTAATAGAACTATTAATAGAACTATTAATTCCTTCAGTATGAGCAGAGGATGAAACATATGATGAATCAGTTATGGATGAGTTATGACCCATATAATTATCTTCCTCTTTTTCCTCCTCTTCCTCATCTTCCTCCTCATCTTCATTGTTATCTTCTTCCTCATTATCAACTATATTCATATTTTCATCCTTATCCTCCTCATCTTCTTCATCTTCGCTCTTTTTCTTTTTATCTTTCTTATTATATTTCTTTTCTTTATTTTCTTTATTATGTTGTTTGTGTTTTTTAGATTTTTCATTAGAGGAAGAAGAAGATTTTTCACTGCTAGTAGTGGTGCTTTCATTATCACTTGTTTTATCATCTATTTGATTACCACCTTTCATGTTTTTTCTAACAAGATTATTATATATATCAGAACTAATAAAGGGAGAGGTTTCTGAAAAATTATTATCATTATTATTATTATTGGATGATTTTTCAAATAATTTATACATATCATAATTTTCAGTTTCATTAAAAACAGTATTTACTTTACTATATACAGGAACCTTTAATCTATTAAGTAATACAGATGCGTCATTAGTAATATTATTTAAATATGGAATAGCACTACTCATATTTTCAGTATATAATCCATCAAAATTTAAATCGTCTTTTTTTGACATTCCTAAACCCATTATATTATATAAATTATAATAGATTTTTTTTAATTTATAATATTAATTTTCTATATAAAATTAAATGAAAGAAACTTTATTTTTAATAATATTTGCTATAATATTTTATATAGTTTTTATATTAAATGATTCTTCGTTAGTTAAAATAGAGAATAATGGAAATACTATATTGGTAAGAGATAGTCCTGATAAAAATAATAGTGCACTCTTATTAGGAGAATTAATAAATAGAATGTATACATTAAGAAATTATTTAGTTAATAATAAAATAAATTTTGTAGAATATGAAGAATATATTTTGTTGATGAAAGATAATTTTAATAAAAATAGAACTAAAATATATGAAGCAAGTTTAGACTCAGATTATACTTCTTATTCTATAAATAAAGGAGAAGAATTAGTTTTTTGTCTTAGATGTAAAAAAACAAAAAATTTACATCATATAAATTTATTAATGTATGTAGCTACACATGAAATGGCTCATACAGCATGTCCTGAAACTGGACATACACCTTTATTTAATAAAATTTTTAAATTTATGTTGGAACAAGCTGTTAATATTAATTTATATATATATGAAGATTATAGTTCACATCCTATTGAATATTGTGGTATGAGACTTTATACTAATATATTAAATTAATTTATATTTTTTTCTATTAGAATTTAATATAAATTCATGAATAATGTTCCATTAAAAATAATACATAAATTTAAAAATAATAATAGAAGAACACAGTATATACAATATATATTTATTGGTTCTAATGTTGATGAAAATGTTTTAGATATATTAGAAAGTATTAAAAATAAAACATTTTATGAAACATTTGAATATTTAAGTAAAGCAAAAATAGATAAATTAGAAGAATATTATGATAATAAATGGTATACATATTTTTTTAATAGATATCATTTAGCTGAACAATTTAATAATATCTTAAAAAATTCTAATAAGAAACATACATTAGAAAATAAAATGGGAAAAGAATGGGTTAATGAACATTTAAATTCTCCATTATTAAAAAAAATAAATTATTCATATGCATCAACATATTATGATTATTTAATTGCAAGAAATAAAATTAAAACAGCTGTTAGAAAAGTAGATATGGATTTTAGAACTTATGATAAAAATAGAGTAGAATTAACAGGAGGTAATGATGATAATGATAATGATTATATGGATACTACAAATAGTACAAATACAGATGATAATGATAATAATGATAATAATAATGATAATGATAATGAAGACGAAGATAATAATATTAATACAATAGAAGATTTTGACGATATGGTAAATAATAATTTTAATTTAGAAGATCTAGCAAATTTATATAATAATGAGGTGAATGAAGATAATAAAAATGTGAAAAATACAGCTCAACTTATAAGTGAAGCTACTCATGATAAAATGATTGTTAAAAATATAGATAAAATAGAATTAGAATTTAATGAAAAAATAGATGATATAACATATGATATTAAATTAGAAGATGTTTATTATAAAGTATATGTTTATGAACAATTTTTATATAAAGATGATAATATAAAAACTATTAAAAATAAAATAACAGTATCTATACCATTAAGTTCAAAATATGGTGATATAAAATTATTACCTGAATATATGTATTTTTGGTCAGAATATAATTTAAATCATAATAACACTAGTGTTATTGATAGAATTATGATTGGTCAAAAATGGATTAGAAGAAATGAATTAGTAATGATAGATGTTAAACCTAATGAAAATTTATCAGTTTATGAAAATTTACGTAATAATTTAAGCTATCTTAAAGATAGTTTTGGTATTAAATTAAAAAGAGAGGATGATGAATATTTAATTTTAAGAGATTATGAAGATTATATTGCAAATAATGAAATATATATGATAGATGTATTAAATGAATTTGGTTTAAATTATAATTCAGATTCAACAAAAAAGAAGAATGTATATGAAGTATTTGTTAATATATATTTTCCATTAATATCATTTGAAAGATTTGAAAATATTATTGATTTTTTAAATGAAAGAAATGATAAAGAACTTGATAAAAATGTTAATACATTTGGTAGTATAAAAAATGATGCTATTTTGGAAAAACAAATTTATGATATAGTTGAAAAAACAAAACATACACTTACAGAACATAAAACTTTTAATAAATATTTTGAACCTAATTATGTTATATTATCAACAATTCATGTTAATTTAAATAATCCAAAAAATTTAACAGGAACTGTTTCTCAAGAAAAATATAATTTATATAAAATATTTGATAATTATATTGTATCTGAAGAATTTCCTTTTATTCAATATCAAACACCTGATTCTCAATTAACATATAAATTTTATACTAAAACAAAAAAAATAGATGATAATGAAGTATTAACTAAATGGTTTGAATATGCTCCATATGGTATATCATTTAAAATTAAAGTAAAAGATATGGAAAATAAATATATATCACTTAATTTAACAGAAAATGGGCGTTTAGAATATAAAATAATATGGAAGGAAGAAGATAAATCAACTATTGACACAATTAAAGATTCTTATAAATATGTAAATGATTTATTATTAAAAATTAATAGTGAGAATAAAAAAATTAAATTTATTTTACCAGAAGATTATAATTATAAATATTCATTTATTAATACAATTCAAAAATTCTCATTACCATTCAAAGATAATAATAAATATAGAATAAATCATAATGATTTATCTGATTTTAGTAGATTTTTTTATACATATGTAGCATTACTTATTGAACCTAGAAAACGTGTTTCATTATCTGCTTCTTCTAATAAAGAAACATTCAGTAAATTTGGAACATATCTTAGATATAAAAGAGTAAGTAATTATGAAAATAAAACAAAAATGCATTTAAGAATGTTATATTTTTTAAGAAATTTTGAGATATCTGATAAAGAATTAATAGATGAAATTGCAAAACAATTTAATATAACATTAGAGGCAGCTGCAGAAGAATTAGATATAGTTAGAAAAAAATATGGTAAAGTATTAGGTAAAATAAAAAGATCAGTTAACAAATTAAAAGCATTACCTAAAGCTAAACCTCCAGGCATTGGTATAGATATTCAAGGTCGTTCTGCTGATAATTATAAAATAAGAATAACAGGTGCTCGTAGTAGAGAACAATTAGAAGAGATTAGTTCTTTTCTAAAAATATTATTATATTTATATGTTGAAACATATATTATTAAGAATCCTAAATATCTTAAATTAAAAGAAATTTTAAATAAATTAACTAAAATAGCAAAGAGAAGAAATAAAGTAAATGAAATTGTTGATTATGAAAAAGGTAATATAGCTATTAAACAAGCTACTTCTCTTGATAAAAAGCGTTTAGGTTTTAAACCAGAAGAAGGACAAAATCAATGGACACGTAGTTGTCAAAATAGCGGTGATGATAAAAAAAGACAGCCTTCTGTTATTTCATCTGATAATATTAAAGATTTAATTAAGAAAGGTTATAAATTAAATGAAAAAACAAATAATTATGAAAAAACAGTTGTTATTACAGAAAAAGGAAAGAAAAAACAAGTAACTATAAAAGCGGTTAAATTACCTAGTGATAATGGTTCATTTGTTTATTATACATGTGATCCTGCTGATAATAATGATTATTGTTATGTTGGATTTTTATCAAAAAGTAATAATCCAAATGATTTATGTATGCCTTGTTGTTTTAAGAAAAATCAAGAAGAAACTAATAATCAAAAGAAACGTAATTATTTCTTATCATGTATTGGACAAAAAAATAAAACAAATGAACAAGAAAAAATAAAAGATGATTTGGGTGATAAAGTATATATATTACAAGAAACAAATAAAATACAAGATGGTCGTTTTATATTTTTACCTAAATATTTAAATCAATTATTTAATACAATTTGGAAAAATGATTATATAATTAAAAATCATTATTTAATTGAAGCAGAAAATGGTTATTTTTTTAAATATACAGTTAGAGATCAATATTATTATTTTTTAGCAGCAATTAGTAGTATATTTAATAAATCAATAGATGAATTAAAAACAATAGCAATAGATGTTATTAAAAATGATAAAGATGATAGTATATTTACTTATTTAAATAATGGTGATATTAAAAGTATGTTCAAGGATAAAGAAAGTTTCATGAATTATATTAATAATAGTAATTATTTAGAATATGATATATTAGGAGAATTATTAGCTTTACCAAATGTATTAACTAAAAATGGATTAATGTATTATATATTTGATAAAAAAATTAAAATAGTAAAGAAATCTTTAGAAAAAGATGAAATTATTGAAAATTATTATTTACAATGTTTAAATTATGAAAATCAATTTTATATAAATGAAGACAGAGATAACATATTTTTAATAAAAGAAGGGCGTTATTATTTTCCTATTTATAATGTTAAAAAAGGAAAGAAAGATAAAAAAATTATTTTAAGAAAAACATATAATATGGATTTTAATCAAATATTAACCGAATTAAAACAATACTATAATATGAGTTGTATTGAAAGTTTTATTTATAAAATTAATAAGACTTATAATTTAACAGCTAAATATATTTATAATATTTATCCTAATGTTAAAAAACAAATAGTTGATATGAGAAATAAAGTTAGATATTTAAAATTAGATACTGGATTATTATTACCAGTTAAACCATCTGGTTCTTTACTAAATGTAAATATAATGCATATTAGTTTATTAAAAACATCAGAATTATTAGATTTATCAAATACTATAAAGTTATTAAATAAATTCAATAATATAAATAAATCATTAAATTATATACCTAAATCAGTTAATTATAATAATATGAAAGACGGTAAATATAATATAATATCTATATTGCTAATGAACAATATGATTATTCCTATTAAACATGAATATGTACACCCTAGCACATTTAAAAAATATGGATTAGGTTATGAATTTCAATCATTAGAAGAAGTAATTGATAATGTAATTAGTGAAAATGAAACAGTAAATGATGATAGAATAATAAATGTTAAAAATAGACTATATAGAAATGAAGCATATAATTTATTTAGATTAGAATTATCATTATATTTATCAGAAAATACAACTATACGTGATAATATAATAGGTATAGTTAGAAATACAAATACAAATAAGAAAATAAAAATAAAAGAATTATTTAATATTATGATAAATATAGTAGAAAATAAAGTCAAAAATAAAAATGGAAAATTATTACAAATTATAAAAGAAATACCTTCTGCTAATTATAAAATATCAAATATAAGAGATTATTGTTCATCGAATAAAACAAAAGAAAAATGTGATAAAAATTTACATTGTATGTTTGTAAATAATGCATGCACTTTTGTAATGTATAAAAATGATGTGATAAATAATATATCTAAAATAATTGAGGAAATGATAATGGATGGGATTAAATTTAAGGAAATAATTCAAGAAGATACATATTATGTAAGTGATATAGTTGATTATACTACATATAGCGATAGACCTAATCAAAAAATAATTAAAACATCAAACTTTAATATAAAAAAAATTATGACTGAATTATTTGGTAAAGAAAGTATTCCACAATTAGGAAAACGTAGAATTGGTAAACAAGAAATTATTATTGCAAAAGATAATCCAGAAATGATAGAACTTGGAAATGAAATTGTTCAAGAAATAATTCCAAATAAAAATAGTATAATTAGAGCTTATGTGAATAGTTATTATTGGATGTTAAATCCATTATATGATAAAACTTCTAGAAATTTAGGATATGAAAGTGAATTACAAGACAAATTAACTAATTTATTTAAAGCAAATTTAATTGATTATTTAATTAATAATGTATATAATGAAGAATTAAAGAAAGATATAAGCAAATATATTGATTTGAATAAAGATATTTTATCAAAAAATGTATTTTATAGTGCTATTAGTAATTTAAGAAAAAATAATTATAATACAGATGGTATATTAGAATTAATAGTTCTTAGTTATAGTTATCCATACCCAATAGTTGTATATGATAATTATAATACTGTTAAATATATATTTTCATCAGGACCAGTATTAGTAAATGATAAAACTATTCAAAAATATATAAATGAAAGTCAATATTCTAAAACTATCTTTATTAAATTTGAAACAGAAGGTAATAATAAAATACCTAAAAAAATATATTCGATATATCATAAATAATATTATCCCCGACTTAATAATAATGACAAATAGTTCATCAAACGGAGGTTTTCCACCTATCAAAATTATTAGAAAAAATAATTCTAAAAAAGATAAATTTAATATTACACCTAAAAAAGATTTAAATATTAAACAAATATTAACTGATAAAAATATTAAACCTATGATTGAAACAAATAAAAAAACAATTGATGTTATTGATAGTTTATAATTAATTATTATTAATATCATCTTCTAAAGAATTATCATCTGTTTTTAATGTCATATTTTGTAATTGAGTTTGCATTTTTTCAATCTGGTCTTTATAATCACCCATATCTATTTTTAATTCATTTTTCATAAAATTATCCATATTATTTTTTAATGATATTACATCTTCTTCTGTTTGAATTGTTCCTATTTTATTAACCATGTCTGCTAAAGGCATTAATTTACCTAGATTTAAACCACCTAATATACCTTTACTCTTTTCATCATCTTCCTTACCAATATCAACAGCAGATGTGCTAAAATTTTCATCAATTACAACGGGTGCTTCTTCTTCTTTATTTAATCCAAATTCTTTACCTAATACACCAGTCATACTTCCTAATAATTTATCAACTTCTATATCTCCTTTTTCTATCATACTACCATATTTTGATGTAATTTTTTCAGTAATACCCATAATACTTTCAAATGGATTACCTTTATTTGATACTACATCTTGAAAAGAACCAATAATATCTTCAATCATACTAGAAGTAGATGAATTGACATCTGCATTTAACATATTTTTTAATAGATCATTTTTAATATTAGATGTTGATGATGATCTAACTTTCTTTAAACATTCTTTTATATGTTCAATTCTAGATGCATTATTATCATTGTGTTTATCTAATTGAATATATAAATTAAATAATAATTCCCATAATTTATGTTTTAAAATATCTGGTTGATTATTAAAAATTAATTTTAAAGATAAATTTTCTCCAAACAAACTATTTGATAATTCAAGAGTTTCTTCTGTTTTAGATGAAAATACTTTAATTTTAGCCATACAGAATAATAAAAATAGATCTTCATTTTTTAATACTTTATAAAAAGTATTCATGTTTTCTATTTTGACCTCATTATTATATTCTTCTTTTTGTTCTTTAGTGATATTAGGTATAGTATCTAAAAGTTCATTATATATATTAATACAATTATCCATATAAATATAATATATTTTGTATTTTTAAATAGATAATATCCGATTATAATCAAAGATTTTCATTATGAGAAAAATATTTATATAGACACCCAATAACCTTCAGTTATGCTTAAGAATAACTGATCAAGGTCAGTTATTCTTAATTTACGGTGTTGATAGCAATTAATATATTATCCTATAAAAATTGAAATAATCTTGGACGTTATAAACGTCAAGAAAATTGAAATAACGTGGGGCTGTCGATAAATAAATTACAAAGTAATTTATTTATCATAGACGCCCACGCAATTACTATAGTTATTAAAGAAAACAAAAGTTTTCTTTAATAAAAATTGAAATAATAATACTATAATGTGTCTAATATTATAATACTTTTTGAGAGATGGCTTCGATTATTGAACGTTCTTCTAATACTTTTCGTCATGAGGATTCCAAACTTTTGTTTGAAAAGTTGATGGCTGCGTATGACTTGCATGACAATTGGTTGCAAGAATACATAAAAGCCAACGGAGGAAAATGCCCTCCGCGCATTAAAAAAGTGCGCAAGGAGTTTGCAGGCATGCCTGGTGTATTTCTTGGCGAGGACGGCAACTACTACATTGATATTGCTGTTCCATTTGACAAGCTCACGCCAGACTGGCAAGAAGCAAACACCAACATGGCGACTTTTGTTCTCAACATGCTTGACAAAAACGCCAACCTTCCCCACGAGGAATACTTTCACGAAATCCATGAGTTTTGGTTAACCCAAAATGAATGGGCGCGTGGAGGACCGTTGGGAGTTCCCTACAATGAGCTCCCGGAGGAGGAAAAAGCAAAAGATCGACTTGTATTCGAGATTTGCTTCAAGTTTTTCAAGAAAATTTAATGTTTAATTTATTCTTAATGTTATAGTTAATCACCACTTTAATATTTTAATATTGATATGGTATTACATTAGGAGAATTAGTTACTCTTGGGAGCATTTTATAATATTCACTTTCATAACTTCCTTTAAAAGTTTCAACAGGCATTTGTTCTGTTCTTAAAGACATTTCAAATTCTTCCAATTCTTTTTTTTGTTTTCTTTTTTTATTATCTAAATAAAGATGAATTAAAATTATGATTAAAAATATAATAATAATAATTATATACCAATTTTCTTTAAAACTAGCACATAAACTATTCATTTTAGTAGATAATCCATAATAATATGAATTATTATGTAAATTATTATGTGAATTATTTTGTCCAAATGATTTCTGTAATAATTTTCTTAACACCTTTTTTTCAGTTAGCTGAGGTAATACTTTCATTATAATATATGATATAAAATGATTTAAAATATATAAATTAAATATAATAATATTATATAGAATGGATAATGTTGATTATATGCTTGACCCAAAAAATAGTCGTTTAACTGTTTTTCCTATAAAAGATATGGATATATGGGATATGTATAAAAAAATGCAAGCCGCATTTTGGACTGCTGAAGAAATTGATTTCAGCCAGGATTATAATGATTTTATAAAATTATCAGATAATTCTAAACATTTTATAAAAATGGTTTTAGCTTTTTTTGCTGCAAGTGATACTATTGTTAATATGAATTTAGGCAAAAGATTTATTAATGAAGTTACAGTTCTAGAAGCACAAATTACTTATCAATTTCAAACTATGATAGAATCTGTTCATAGTGAAGTTTATTCACTTATGATAGATAATATTATTAGAGATAAGGATGAAAAAGAAAAGTTATTAAATGCACTTGAAAATTATGATTGTATTAAAAAGAAAGCAGACTGGGCTCTTAAATGGGTTGATAGTGAAGCTCCCTATGTTCAAAGAGTAATTGCTTTTGCATGTGTAGAAGGAATATTTTTTTCCGGCAGCTTCGCTGCTATCTTTTGGCTTAAAAAACAGAATGTTATGCCAGGGTTATGTGATTCTAATGAATTAATTAGTAGAGATGAAAGTATGCATACTAATTTCGCATGCCTTATTAAAACAAAATGCACTACTCAATTAAGTCAAGATATTGTTCATGAAATGTTTCGTGATGCAGTTAGTGTTGAGAAAGAATTTATTTGTGAATCATTACCAGTATCATTATTAGGTATGAATAATAATCTTATGAGTAATTATATAGAATTCGTTGCTGATAGATTATTATTAACTTTAGGATATGAAAAAATATGGAATACAGCTAATCCATTTGATTTTATGGAAAGTATCAGTATGCAAGGTCATACTAATTTCTTTGAATCAAGACCAACTCAATATCAAAAAGCAGCAGTTCTTAATACAGGTCGTGATAATGTTTATGAAATTCATGAAGATTTTTAATTATAATTGGGTAGAGTTAGTCTAGGCGTATTATTTCAATATTAGGAAATCTAGATTCTAAATCACTATCATATTCTTTAGTAATATATAATTTAAGATTTTGAGGTAAAACACCCGGGGCTATAGGTTGATTAAAACTATGTCCTAATTTTAAATATTCAAGTGTTTGTGGTAAAACGCCAGGATGTATAGGTTGATTAAATTTTTTTCCCAAATCTAAATATCTAAATACTTGGGGTAATACACCAAGGGCTATAGGTTGATTAAAACTATTTCCTATATTTAAATATTCAAGTGTTTGTGGTAAAACACCAGGAAGTATAGGTTGATTAAAACTATTTCCTAATTTTAATTCGTAAAGCATTGCAGGTAAAACACCAGGAGCTATAGGTTGATTAAATTTATTTCCTAAAGTTAAAAATGTAAGTTCTCGGGGTAATACACCAGGAGCTATACGTTGATTAAATTTATTTCCTAAATTTAAATTGATAAGTTCTTGGGGTAAAACATAAGGGGCTATAGGTTGATCAAATGTTTTTCCCAAATATAAATGTCTAAGACTTGCGGGTAATACACCAGGAGCTATAGGTTGATTAAATTTTTTTCCCAAATCTAAATGTCTAAGACGTGCGGGTAATACACCAAGGGCTATAGGTTGATTAAAACTATTTCCTAACTTTAATTCTTCAAGACTCGCGGGTAATATACCAGGGGCTATAGGTTGATTAAAACTATGTCCTAATTTTAAATATTGAAGTCTTTGAGGTAAAATTGTTCCATAAACTAATCTTTGTAAAAAAGGTATAGATATATTTTGATTAAAACTATTGCCAAAATTTAAAAATGTAAGTTCTTGAGGTAATACACCAGGAGCTATAGGTTGATTAAAACTATGTCCAAAATCTAAATTTCTAAGACTTTGAGGTAAAACACTGGGATTTATAGGTTGATTAAAACTATCTCCTAAAGTTAAATCTCTAAGTTGTTGGGGTAAAACACCAGGAGCTATAGGTTGATTAAATTTATTTCCTAAAGTTAATGTTACAAGACTTGTAGGTAAGATACCATGATTTATAGGTTGATTAAACATATTTCTTAAATTTAATTTTTGAATTCTATTAGGTAAAACATAGCGCTCTATAGGTTGATTAAAACTATCTCCTAACTCTAATTGTTCAAGTGTTTGTGGTAAAACACCAGGAGCTATAGGTTGATTAAATTTATTTCCTAAATTTAAAAATGTAAGTTCTTGGGGTAATACACCAGGAGCTATAGGTTGATTAAACTCATTTCCTAAAGTTAAATTGGTAAGATTTTGTGGTAATACACCAGGAGCTATAGGTTGATTAAACTCATTTCCTAAAGTTAAATAGGTAAGATTTTGTGGTAATACACCAGGATGTATAGGTTGATTAAATTTACTTTTGAATTCTATACCTATAACACTTCGGGGAAATATTCCTTGAATTAAAGGCTGAGTATAATTATTAAATGTTATAAATTGTATTCCATCTGGAATATCTCCTAGTTGTAATTGTATATTTGATTCATGATTTAAATTTACATTAATTATTTCTACCTTAATTATTCTTGGTAATGTAAATTCTTTTATCATCCATTTATTTGTATCCCAATCTAATTTATATATATTTTGTATTCTTGTTCTACAAAATGGACATTTAATATTATCATTCGAAATAAGAGTAGTTATACTAGTTATATAGGAATTAAAACATGTAAAATGAAGTATATGATTACATGGGAATAATTTAACTATTTCTACGAGAGATTCTACGTTATTATCACTCTCATCAGACTCTGGATGATTTTTAATATGGGAAAAACATATAGGACATTCATCATCATTTAATTCAATAGGTTTCTCATTAATTTTCCCATCATCATTTTCATCAACCATATGTTCTCTAAATACCTTAGGTGCATCTTTATTAAAACCACCTTTTAAATGTTTTAACTCTAAATATTTTTTTTTATATTTTAAATATTTATATTTACTATCCATATATTATATAATATTATATTATATAATATTAATTATTATAAGACTGAATAATTGTGTAGTTACAATAATGCTTCGCATATTATAACCTTTTGTTGTAAGTTCCTTAGAATCGAAGATTAATTGTACCTTACCCTAAATACTCTATTTTTTTATATATAAATATATTTATTTTATATATAAATATATATGTCAAAATCATGGGCAAGAAGTTCTACTCCCAGTAGACAAGACTCTCGAGATGGTGCTACAGGTATAGCACCTGGTTTTATTCCAGGTGACCCTATAAATAAGGAATATTTTTTAGGTAGATTTAGAGAATATTCTGTAGAAAAAAGATATTTACTGTTAAATACTGTATTTAAAGATGAAAAAGCTTTTTGGATTGAAGTATTAAGACAAGCAAGAATACCATATGCAACACGAGAAATAGAAATGCTTGAAAGACAAATAGATATACTTAAAACATTATATGAAAATAATGATGCTGATTTCAGAGAATATATAGGAAAATTAAACCATCATGTTTATATTTTGTCAGTAAATCCATCTCTAGCATCACCCTCAGATCATGATAATACTAAAAAATATTATATACAAACGAGAGTAGCTCTTAGATTATTTTATTCATATAGAAATAAATATTGGTCAAAAAAATTAAGACTAACTCGAATAATTGGAATGGAACCAACAGAAGAAGAAAAGAGTAATGCTTTAACTCATGAAGAAATAATATCTAGAGTTAATTCAGAAATAGATGCTAGAAAATATTTTGAAAGAATTCTATTACGTGAACTTGATGCACAAGCAGAAGCAGAAGTTAATGATGAATTGCGTGAAACAGAAGAACAATTACAAATTATTGAACAACAAAGGGAATTTATATCACCAAAAGATAAAAAAATTTTGGATAAATTTATAAAATCACCTACTAGTCAAAAAATATTAATGTTATATATTGAACTTAATATTTTATCAAACAGAACCGACTGGTTAAAAATAATAAAAGAGCATAATATACCATATACTAAACCAAATGATGATATTCTTAGTAATGTTCTAGAATTACAAATGGAAGAACAAATGCTTGATTTTGCTAAAAGACATTTTGAAGACATAAAAAAAGAAATTATTCGTTTATTAGAAATGTTAGAAAATAGTCAAAATGAATCTGTTATTGAAACTTTATTATATTTACAAAAATCTCTAAAAGAATCAGCTGAAGATTTAGCAAATCTTGAAAGAAAAGTATATGATCTTACTATTACTCAAATGGATAAATTTGATGAATTAGACAAGAGTGAAGGATACTTTCCTAATAAACAGCCAAAATTAGGTGATATAGCAGTTAATGCACAAAAATCATTGACAAATAGACGTGCTAAAAGACTTGAATATGAAAGATATATGTCAAATATTGAAAGAAATATATTCACTGGAAGCGAAGAAGTAATAGAAAGAATTGATAAAAGTTTAAGACAGATTCCACCTGAAATTGTATCTGCTATAAGAAAAAAAATTGAAGTTGATATAAAATTACGTGAAAAAATTGAGAAAGAACAATTAGCAAGAGCAACAGCTGAAGCAGCAAGAGAAGCGGCTGCTGAAGAAGCTGCCGCAGCCGCTCCAGCAGCAGCAGCAGAAGCAGCAGAAGCAAGTGCTGTACAAGCCGCTGCACAAAAGACTTCAACATGGGCACGTAGAGCTGCCGCTGCGCCTGTATTTGTTCCTAGACCACCAGAACAACAATATAATGGTCCTAAGGGACAAATAGGACAAAGAGGTCGTGGATATACTAATATTAATTATGAAGAAAAATATTTAAAATATAAATCTAAATATATGGAATTAAAGTTAAAAAATAATTAATTAAATATAAAATGTAATATGTGTTATTATAACCTTCGGTTATAAGTTCCTTAGAATCGAATATTATAACTGAACTCTACTCATATGCCAATCGAATATTATCATTATTGTAAGAAATATAACTTCTGTTATTATTAAGAATAACTGACCTTAGTCAGTTATTCTTAATTTACGGTTAATAGTAGTTAAAACATTTTTAATTTATTATTATTATAACTAATATATAATATTTTTTTAAAATAAGGATTTTCTTTTCTTTTTAGTTCAGGATTATTATATTCATAACTTCTTATCTTAGTTTCTATTGATTCATTTAATAAAATACTTTCAATATAATCTTTAATATAATTAATATATATATCTATTTTTGAATTTATTTTATCTTCAATATTTTTAATATTTACTTTTTTTATTAGATTAGCCTCAATCCAGTATTTTATTTTATGTAAAATACTTGTTTTATTTACAAATACATCTAATCTAGAATAATATATTAAATATAGTAATTTATTTAATTTTTCTTGTTTTACTTCTATTCTAATTGGGTCAATATCATTTATATTAAATAATATTTCTCCTAAATTAATATCTATTCTAGATTTATTATGTGTGAAAATAATATTAAATATATTTATATCTAATTTAATTATACTATCCTCAAAAATATAATTATTTATAATAGTACCATTATTATTATATACTGGTGCTATTGGCATATAATAATCTAATACACACATATGTTCTATTAAATATATATTATTCTTTATATTTACTATAATAAATGAATCATTTAGATCTTTACGGCTAGTATTTCGATTTAATATATATTGTATAAATAAATTAGATGAAAATAATATGTATATTTTTCTTGAATCTCCTATATTATAAGATAATTTATAAAAAATACACATCTCTATAAATTCATCCAAAGATTTATGAGGATTATACAACATTATATTAATACTATTTGGAATATGTTTAAATTCATTAATTGAGTAGTCTATTTGTGTTTCAGCCTCCGCCTCCGCCTCAGCTTCTGCCTCTGCCTCAGCTTCTGCCTCTGCTTCTGCCTCAGCTTCTGCCTCTGCCTCTGCATTGTATTCTATTGAATTCTTTGCAAATAATATTTGTAATAATTGTTGTATTTTGTTTTCATCTAAAAAGCTTAATAAAGCTCTTCGTATTGTATTATTTGTTTTATACTGTGGATTAATATTATCATCTATTTTTTTATTTATAATTGTTCGTAATTCATCAGGGACGCTTAATTTAGCATCAGTATATTCATATAATGGTTTTAAATTTGATTCAATATAATTCTTTGTTAATTGTCTATTAAAACATTTTAAATATTGTAATTCTAATAAAGCTTTATTATTAGCATTAAATCTGTCTTCATTATCTCGAATTAATTCAAATATCTCTTCAGTATTATTTATTTCAAGAGCATCGACTATACCTATAGTACATGTATGTCCTTTGTTTAATTTTCTCATTCTATAAATAGCTTGAGCAACCTCTGTATATTTATTTTTATTATCAATTATTAACAAACCATTTAATATATTAGGTTGTTTAAAATCAATACCTACTATATGTTTTTGACTATAGTAATAAATAATTTCTTCTGGCCCATATGGATAATATTCATAATCTAATATTTGTTCATCTTTACATATTTTCTTAGTATTATCACTTAATAAAAATATAATTTTTTTACCTATTTTTCTATGTAATTCTAATGCCATTTGTTCGTTATCTATATCTCTAAATAGAGCACAACAATCTATAATAACATTAAAATGTCTTAATCTATCTAATAATAAACTTAAATTATCTAATTCTCTTGTATTAATATGAAATAATTTAGGATTTTTTTTAATAGCAGCTTGTACATTATTAAATTCATCTTCGTCTTCTATTATACTATTATATTTATTATCATATGGTCCTATTTTTATATCTATATTAACAGTCCCAGAATATCCTACTTGCCAAAAACTATTTTTATTAATAATATCAATAAATGAACAATTTCTTATAGATTTAGATTCAAAATAATCTTTAAATAATAATTTAAAATATGCTTTAATATATTCTGTAGATATTTTTAATTTATTTTCAAGACTTTCTTGAACATACATATTTATATCAATTTCATCTTGTTTAATAATTGTTGGATTAAAACATAAAAATATATTTAATAATAATGTTTTATTTTTTTCTTTTATAATTTTTATATCTGGTAATTCTAAAATAAATGTATTGTAATCTTTATTATAAAAATATAACATAGTTAATACAATAGTAATTATATTTGAACTAAATTTTGAACCTTCTAAAGGACTATCTTTTCTTAAATATGGAATGCAATATCTATCTTCAGTTATATGACTCATGCCAAATGATACATTTTTTATATATTTATTTTTACAATAATTAATAAGAATATCCATTATTTCTTCATCTAAACTATATTTTATATTTATAGGAATTGTTTGAGTTGTAAGTATATTATTAATATAATTAAATATATATTCAATTAATTTAGAATCTATTACATCTTTTTCATTAATTATATTAAAATTACTTTGTAATGGATTATACATATAGTCAAATTCATCTATTATATAAATATCATCATCTTTTAATTCTTCTTTTAAAAATTTAAATTTAATTTCATTATCACTTAATATAAAAATATCTAAATTAAATATTTTTTCATACTCAATAAAAGTATCTTTTGTTTGTTTAATTAAATGTTGAGGTACTATTATAGATATTTTATTATTTTTATTTAATCTTTTCAAACTAAAATTTATTAAAATAACTAACATAGGAGTAATTATACTACTCTTACCTTTACCCATCATAAATTGATGTATTTCATATTTATTAGAAGAATCTGTATTTTTTTTTATATAATTTTCAAAAATATCATTTATTTTATTCCATTGTTCTAATCTAATTATATTTCCAAATATAATTTCAACCATAGAACTCAATTTAGATTTTGGAGATTTATTCTTACTAAATAATTCATTAATTTCCATTATTTCATGACATGATAATTCTTCACAATTAGTAATTATATTATTTAATCTTAATAAATTTTTAATATAAATATTTGTTTTCATTACATAACTACATTCAATTATATTATTATCTAAAAATTCTAAATAACTTTTAAAATCTTTATTATGATTAATTTTTCTTAAAAAATAATTTAATAATTTTTTTAATTTATCTATCAAAGCCAATATTCTAGTCGAATTAGTTTGCGTTATCTTTTTACAATCAGTTTTACAATTGTATGTTGCATTAATCCCATAATTTTCATCATAATATATAATTCTTTCAGTTTGTTGTTTATTTAACCAATCAACTAAATATAAATTATTATGAGCTTGAGCTTCATCTTGAGCTTGATCTTCACCTTGAGATTGAGCTTCACCTTGAGCTTGACTAAGTGATATATCTCTTAATATATTATTAATTTCGCCATCTATACTTTCTAATATGTTTTCTATTTTTTCTAATGAATATGCTTCAATAGTTATATCCATTTCTGGAACATCATTATAGGATTCATTATTAATATATAATACTAATTGTCCATAATTACTGTACATTTTATTTAATTTTTTTATAAATTCAGAATTATTTAATATAGGTGTTAGATAATTATCTTTAATTGATAAGTATATATATTCTTTAGTTTGTTTATCATTAGTTATATTATTATAAATACCGTCATTTTTATAAGATTTCCATCCATTTAGCTCTTGTTCAATATTTTTAATATAATTTGTTACACAATAAACACCTATATTATTTAAATCATCTATACCTACAAAATTTAAAGATAATTTAGGAGCATATGCTAAAAATGGATATTTAATTAAATCACTAGATAAATTTACTGGAAGTAAATTAATAAACATCTCTCCAGTTAATATAAAATTATTATGTGAACTTATTATATTAAATTGAATAACTAACACCTCTGTTTTATAATTTATTATTATAATTAACTCATTATCTGAAATAAAACAATAGTCATCCTCATTATGGTATAAATAATTACCCAATATAAAATTGTCTTTTATATTTTCAATTCTTCTAAATTTTTTATTTATATATGTTCCATCATTTTTTAAAAGTAAATAATTATTATCACCATTAAATTTAAAATATTTATTATTAATTTTTAATTTAAATTCATATAATATTGTCATTATTAAAGCATCATTAATAGGTAAAATTTCATCAGTAAATAATGATTTATCATTCTCATTAAATACATCTACTAATTTATTAAACAAAAATTTATATAAATTATCATTATTTATTATTATATTATTTTCTAATGCTTGTGAATCATTATTAATAAAATACTGATTTCTATACTCTGGTCTCATATAATCATTAGGTTGTTTTGTATAATTCAAATTACAAGTGGTTAATAATAAATTTATTAATAATACAAGAATTTTATATAACTCATCTAAATTTTTTTCTAATTTTTCTTTAAAATAAGTTTTATTATTTTTAATTATATAATTAATATTTTTATATATTTTATTAATTATATTATATTTTTCCACTTTTGTAAAATGATAATTAATATAATGAAAATATTTATATAAAAATAGCATTATATGATATGCATTTTGTTCATTAATATTATAATATTTATCTTTAAGATTATTTATCATTTCCATAAATAAATAAAAATTATTATGATTACTTGGTGTATATATACTAGGAGGTGATACAAATAATGAACCAGTATTTTCTTTTAATTTTGGTTTTATCATATTTTTTTTCATAAATAATAACATTAAATCATTATCTTCATGATAATTATGTGATAATATTATACAAAATAAATCTCCTTTATGTTTTTTTACAAAAAAATCATGCATTATATTTTTTAATATAACAGACTTTTGAAAATGTTCAGATTTATTTATCATCATTAAATAATAAAAATTTAAAATCCATATTAGTTCATTTTTATTTAATTGTAATCTACTTAATTGTAATAAATCAATTGATTTTTTTATATCAGTTGGTATATGTATTTTACTATAATCTAATTCAAATATACCTAGTTTTCTCCATTCATCTAAATTAAAATAATATTCATATAATATACATAAAAATATTAATTCATAATGAGATGTCATAGTTTTATTTATATCTTTTTTTATTATTATTAGTCTTTTTATTTCTTCTATATTATCTCTATCTTTTCCTCTCATTAGTTTTAATATATCATGTAATTCATTTATATCAAATAAAATTTTATTATTTTTTTCTATAGTAAAATTTTTATCAGTATATTCATCAAAAACAATTGGGTTTTTTTTGTCTATTAAATCTTTATAATTATTATTAATTATATTTATATGGTTAAATTTTATTTTATCTAATAATATTTGATCATTAGTTAATTTATCAGTTAATGCTATACAATAAAAAGGAGCATCTTGATATCCAGCTATATGCTTATTCTCATTATAATAATTAATTAATTGAATATGATTTTCTAATGATAAATGATAATAAAAATCATATAATTGTTCAGTATTAAATTTATCATCTGATAATAAATAATAATATACTGCTAATAATATAGATTTATATGTACATGAACCAGATTGCTGTAATTTAAATAATAATTTTCCATTATTTTCATCATTTTCATGATATGTAAATTCAAAATTATTATAAGATTTTATTAAAAAATTATATTCACTCTCTTTATCCTTAGTTTTATTTAATACTATATTTTGTTCTTTTGCCGAATTCCAATTTTCAAATAATGTTTTATATCTTCTTTTACAATTCATTTTATCATTATTTATTATCTCAATATCTTGAGCTGTTAAATTATCAATATATTTATTATATTCTCCTTCATTTATGGTAAAAAATTTATTAATATACTCATAATTATTATCTTTAACTTGTAATAAATCATACATTTCAAATGCCCAATCTGTATAATTTTTACGACTTTTATTAAATTTTCTAAGTGATTTTTCATTATAACCTTTTAAATGCCTATTTACTATTTCATCACCTGCTATTAAGATTGTATAATTTAATATATTAGCTTTATCTTTAGTTTTTAATAGATCTATATATCGAAAAAATAAGAATGGTTTTATTAAATTAATAAATCCACCACCATCTTGTCTACGAAAATAAATAGTTTTATAAATATCAAAATATTCATTTCTATTATATACATTTATATCAAAACCTTCACCTGTATTAATATATATTGCTTTAATTATATTATTATCTAATTTTGATAAAAAAATCATAGTTGCATGGTCAGTTGCTCCAAAATTTAAGAAAAAATAACGACTTTCCTCTATAGGTGTA
>JACCDX010880782.1_pt1 | contig 50994 bp, 48 predicted proteins | sample 7449681 | NCBI WGS metagenome assembly JACCDX01 (sample SAMN15323450, study PRJNA562643) | freshwater metagenome | isolation source: river surface water | place: USA:Blue River Watershed | collected 2017-08-18
CTTTGGTTTTTCTTTGGTTTTTATATCTTTACCTTCAATATCCAAATCCAAATCCAAATCTAAAAATTCAATATTATCAGAATACTTATTTTTATTATATTTTTTTGGTGTATTTTGTGGTTGTTGTTGTGGTTGTTGTTGTGGTTGTTGTTGTTGTGTTGTTGGTTTAGATAATTTTTGATTATCATCATCTATATCTATAAAATCAAGTTTATCCAAATCATTTTTGATTTCTTCTTGTTCTATGTCAACCATTTTCATATAATTCATATTTAATTTTTCTTTTTCATCATTTAATAAAAGCAATGAATCTAATGATGATTTTGATGACACATTGATTGGTTTAGTTTTAAGACCCAATTTATATTCCAATTCTTCAACACCATTTGTTCTATAATAAACAACCAAATTCCAAAAATCATTCAGTTTAGTTTTCATATTCGCAAAAAACCCCGGGTCTCTTTTAATTAATGTCGTATTAAACTCCTCAATCCACCAATATTTAAAGCTTCCTTGGTATCCCCCATTCATTTCTTCTTTTGTCTTATTAATCCAGTCACTAACCTCTTCATTTTTCGTATAACTTAATGGACAATATTTATACTTAGTCCCCGATGTTTCACGATCATAATATTCATAGATAACACCTTTGCGATTCCCCAAACTATTATAGCAATATGAAACATTATCCATATTATTGTCATTAATAGGGGAATCTTTTAAAAAATGTGTCATTCCAGAATAGACCCTAATATCACATTCCAGGAAATCGCAATATTCTAAATCACATACTTCCAGCTGTAATTGAACTTGCATATAATATTCGGATTTCGGAATTCCGGTGATAACTCGCGAATAAGGACACTTAATTTCCAACATCCTACCGTGATAATTCGGATTGGTAATTCTAGAATCACAAATACCATCAGGTGATGCCGCTAAAAACTCAATATACATATGTGGTAAACAACCATATTCCAGAACTTTAAGATTGTTTTTAATTTCATATAATTCAGTGGCTACTGGTTCAAAACAAATCCCGTGTTGAATTGCCGCACCAGATAATGACATTGAACTACGTTGTTCAATATATTGTTCCAATGACATTGATTTCTGATAAACCAGATCCCATCGCGATTTTTCACCTTTATCACCAACGGCTTTACCCAAATCACTTGCGGTTAATCGTTCCCAACGAAAACGATACCACTCAGGTGAACGTTGAGCGTGCTTATGATGCGAATCCAGGATTTTAAAAGTTCCGTCTATCGTATCAAGTTCTTGGTCATTATAGATAGGTGGTTGATAAAAGAAACGATTGCTCAAACTATCCGCGACAAACTTGGGATAATCTAGCTTATTACGATACATTTCATATGGACTACATATTTCTTTCATAGTCATTTCAACTAATTGTCCAAGATTTTTAATAGTAATCGGGTTTTTTAATTCTTCATATGTTAAATTACAATCTCTGAGTAAATGATTTAAATACGATTCAATCGCATCTTGATATTTTAAAACTCTTGATACCATTTCAATATTATTTTTTAGTTTATTATATTGTAATCAAGGTTTCAATTTTATACTTTTTTAAACCGTAGGTTTTTAAACCGTAAGTTTTTAAACCGTAGAGTTTTAAACCATCGGATTAATTATAAAAAAAAAGATGAAAACGAAATCAAAAATTAAAATTCAAATATTTTTAGGATTGATTTTTTATTTTGTTTTTATTTGAATTTAATTTTTATACTTAAATTATTGAAACGTATTCCAATATTTATTTATTATTTTTTTTTGGTATGTATAGTTATCCTATATTATAATATTCATAATATGACCAGGGCAATCATATTCATATTACGTAATAACTATATTTTAAATATTAAAATGGTTAAGACTTGTCTTATTTAATATTTATCCCCTACTTTAATGATAACAAATTAATCTTAAATTAATTTTAGCAAAGATGATTTAATTTTATAATTTCTTGTAATAATTATAAAATAATGACTATTAAAAAGAAAGTAAAATCAAATAATAAGTCAATAATTAAAGTAAAAAAAAACAAAAAAATAAGAAAGTCTTCAAATAAAAAAAATAAAAAATTTTTATCAAAAAAGAAAAAAATTATTAGACAATATGGTGGCTTACGCGTACCAAAAGCACCTTATTGGATGCCTTTCTTTGGAAGACAAAATACAGGAACGATTTCATCATCAGACAGAGGAATAGTTTCTTTTATAAACCCAATGGGGGGAGTAAAACCTGAACAACCTAGTATACAGAATCTTGTTCCTGTAAATAATCCACAACTCGGAGTATATATGGATTTAGGTAATAATACTAATCCTACATATTCAACAATAAGTACAACTAATGAAGATGCGGTTGACTGGGCTACTAATCCAAGTTATATAGTTCCACCATTATCATCATCATCACCACCGCCATTATCATCATCACCACCACCATTACCAGAACGAATGTCATCATCTATAAAACTTAACACATTTGACCAAGAAATAGACAATCTTATTACTAATATTGCGATGAGAGTTTTATCAACAAAATCCGATAAATCAGATAAATCAGTCAGATTCAAGAATAATTCAAACTCAGAAAAATATAAAGCTAAGATTGCTGAGTTAGAAAAAAAAGTAGCAGACTTAACCAAACCGCTTGAAGAAGCTAGACAGAAAGCGGAAGCAGCAGCTGCTACGGCTAGTGCTGCTCCGACAGACCCTGCTGCCACAGAAAAAGCAGCAGCAACTAATACAGAGTTTGAGCAATATCGTCAGTTAATGACGGAACTGGTGGCAAATCTTCTCTCAAAAGGTGCTACAATGCCAACTGTTAATATTAGTCCAGTTATTCAACCACATTTTTATGGAAACAAGATGATTTATGAAAATTCTCATAGAGACTCATCAGAAATTAGTACGTTAATAGAACAATTAAAAGAAGTTATAGCTAACCCTTCAGCCCCCCCTCCTCCGGAATTAGTTTCTGAGACTCAAACCACAATACAACAATTACGAGAAGAAGTAGATGGGTTGAAAGCTAGATTAGGTTCTGGAGGGGTAACTTCTGAACAAGCTGCTGCTACTGAAGCAGAGATAGCTAAACATAAGCAACAAATTACTGATTTAACTGGTGCATTAGAAAAATTAACAGGACGCGTTGAGACTGCTGAAAAAGATATAGAAGATTTACAAGCGAGAATGGGTTTGGTGGAAGCTGATATTATACAATTAAACGGATTAAGAGCTGGCATTGCTGCTCAACAATTAAGAGTAGACAATACTATTAGTCAATATCAAGAACAATATGCTGCGTTTATATTAAATGTAGAGCAAAGGATTGCTCAAGCTTCATCATCAGCTGCTGCTGCTGATGAACTTAAACAACAAGCAGCAGCAGCTGAAACTGCTAGAGCAGCAGCGGAAGCTGAACTAACCGCAGCAAGACAAACAAATAAGCAAGCAGAAGATGATAGAGCAGCCATCATGGCCCTGATTGCTAAGTTAGAAGCAGAAACAGCTGCTTTACGAGGAGAAACAGCTGCTTTACGAGAAACTAAATTAAACAAAACAGAATTTACTGATTTTCTAAGAGATTATAATCTTAAGATGGAAGAATTAGAAGCAGCTGACAAAGCTTTACAAGGTCAAATCAGAGCAACTGAGGTTAAATTTCAACAGATTGAAGATACTTTGCAACAAAATAAAGCACAAATAGAAAGCTTAAAAAAAAGATTAAATCCTGTACCAGGGGCTGTTCGCAGCCAAGTCGCAGCCGCACATAATAATAATCCATTAACAACTTTATTATCATTAACTGATTCTGATATAAGTTACGATAATGTTTCACCATTCCAAGAAGGACAGAAAAAAAAAATAAAAGATTTATTAATAAGTAAAGGAATTATTACAGATAATAAGGGTAAAAGTGAAAAAACAGAAAATGCATTTGAAACATTTACTAGCCTAATTGGAGGAGCTGTAGTAGACCCAGATATATCAGCATTAAAAAAATTATATAATCAGGAGAGAGAAGGATACCGAACAAAATTACAGAAAGCATTTGATACTATAATATTCAGACTAAATAATATTCAGACTAAATAAAAAATAAACAAAATAATTATATCCTTAACTGGAACCGTGTGGGAAACTAGGTATGCCTTGCATTTTGTCAAACATCCAATTGTTAGTCTTGTCCGCTTGGTCATATGGCATTTTCACAAATTGTGGAAAGCGTTGTGCGACAATCGTCTGTGGAACAGTCGCCGTATTATATGAATTATAACACCATTTCGGTTTATCTGAAGGTGGTAATCCTTTTTCTTGTTCGGCAGTTAATGGGATACCATTCTTATCCCACCAATTACCGTAGTCTTGACAGGGGAAGGCGCGAGTTTGCGCCATTGATTTATCTTGGATTTGGAGAGGTAATATCCAGGGACGACGGTCAGTATCGGTAATATCAATCGGTTTAGGATTTTCAAATGGGTCCGACTCCAGAACTTCGTTGAAGGTAAATCGCATTGGTGAATCTTGATTTTTTTCTTTTAATAATGCGTCTTCTGATAATATTAATAATTTGTTATCAGAATTATTGTTATCGCGAATGTTATTGTTTTCCTCGGGTTTTTTCATAGCATTGCTGAAATTAATAGTATTAATCTGAATTGTTCTGGTATTATGAAATAATGTCAGGTCAACGATTAAACGACGACTAACATCATTAACGGCTTGATTATTTAGTTTATAAACAAAAAAATCCATTACGTAACGTTTATTCCCGTCATTATCATAATCCTCAACGACATTTTCAAATTGCCCCAAAATATAATTGGTAGTTAGACGCTGATTAACGTTTTTAACAATCGCTTGGGCAATTTTATAAATGACCGAATCTAATTCACGATTCATTGCCCAAGGAGGATTGATATTACGTTGAAGTTTGTCCTCGGAGAAAGATTCACTAGTACTATGTTTATTAAACTTTCCAAATGCTAAAAATACACAAACTACTAATAATATTACCAAGATAACTGCTAATAATAAACATTGATTGTTATTTAATACCATTTATGATTTATTATTTGTTATTGTTATTGTTATTTATTATTTATTATTTATTATATTATTACAAATAAAATTGAAAATAAAACAATAAACAGGGTTTAAAGAACAAAACAAATAATAAATCAAACAATAAATGAATTGGGAACAATTGATAATTTCTCAAAAATCATCCAAATTGGTTAAATCTGCGATTGATGTTTCTGATGGTTGTAAATACATTGGAATTATTCCGATTTATTGGAATATTATGACAAATATGAATAATAATATGAATACTAATGCTAATACTAATACAGAATCGGATGATATGGATGTGGATGAGAATATTAAAGTTATCAATACATCAAAGTCTAAGATGATAATTTCGCGAGAGTTTTATTATTTAGAAAAAGATGGTTTAAAATATTATCCGGTTTATAGATTTTTAAATGATAAACCTTTCACATTGCGCGAAATTAAACATAAAATGTGTCAATGGTTATCATATGACGGATTTGATTTTAAAGAAAATGAAGGTAATGAACCCGATATTGAGATTTTTCGTATTTACAAAATGATGGGTTTTCATCTATTTGTTTGTTTGTTTAATAAAAAAATCAAATATACAAACAGCAACATTGATTGTGGTGGTATATGGAAAAGTAATAAAGGAATGGAAATATTAAATTTAGAGAACGGTGAAATTACGAATTCGTTTATGAAAATCAGTAATTCAAAATTCCAAAAGAAATTAAACAATTGGGCAATTGATTGTATCTGGAATATGACTTTAAATGGGTATTCTAGATACAATGGATACGAAAAGATTATTCCATATTCAATCAAATGGGATGAAATAATAGCTACTTTGGCGAATCTAATTGACAGAGACGCAAAGGAAAACCTTCATTTGTATTTTATTCCAAATATTAGTGTTCAAACTAATACTAATAATAATAATAATAATTACAATGACATTTCAAATTTGTCCAAATCAATATCAGATCCAGCATCTGACATTTGGTCTTGATCTTGTTCAATTACTTCATTTGACATAAAATCATCCATTTGAAAGGGAATTGGTTCATTATTATTTTTTTGGGTATTTTGGATGGATTCTTCATTTTCTGTTTCATTTTCGGTTTCATTTCCATTTTCGTTTTCGTCATCACTAGATTTGGATTTTAATTTAGGTTTAGATTTGGATTTAGATTGTTGTGTTTTATTTTTATCTTCAGTATTTTTTTTGTTATAAAAAGAATCTATGAGAGACTTAAGACTGTTGGTGTCATTTTCTAGCTCTTGATTTATGTAGTTATGCATATAATAAATAGCAAAAATGTCAATGCTTAAAATAACCCAGAAATATGATTTAATATAATGCGCGAATTGATTATTATAGCTATTAATTAATCCGTGTAATAAAATGTACAAAACAGTTCCATATATAAAGGTATTCAAATTTTTATTATTAGTAGATGAATAGTTAAGAACGGTTGAATTAAAAATAACATAATAAAACATCCTGATTAATATCTGATTTAATCTGATTTAATGAAATAATTACATAAAAATAATGATAATAAAACGTGCATTTCAAAAAGCTATATCATTTTGTTTTTTTACTTTTTTAAAAAAAAAGTAATATCAAAAAACTTTTTTCAAAGTAAAAAATTAAAAAAATAAAAAAAGTAAAAAAATAGGGGTGAGCTGTGTAACAAAGCAGCATACCGGTTGAGAGTTTAGGCGGTGATGATTTTGTCCACCATCTTCATCTTCTCAATAAACTGGTGGATGATGTCAGCGTGCTCGGCCAGCTCAAACGAGCGGATTTCGGCAAGAATGTAAATGGCCCCGGGGACGGAAAATTTGCCGGTCAAAAAATAGCTGAGCTCGTCGTTCGTGAGTTCGTGTGCGTCGGCAATCAGCTTGACCTCCTTGTTGTTGAGGAAGTGGAAGAAGTTCTTCTGCTTGATCGCCTCAATGATGTCCATCACGTGGTAAATCACGTAGCAAATGGCCGACAGCTCCTTGCGGTTGAGGCACCAGCACGAGTCCTCTTCGTAATAGCGAAGGTCCTTGCGGAGAGACGCAATCTCTTCCGAGTTAAGCATCTCCACTTGGTGGCAGTCGTCGCAGTCCTTACTTTCGGAGGCCTCAATCACGTTGATCTCGCGACCGGTTGTGTACTTGATGAAAACTGGCTCGGAGAACGGGTAGTCCACGTCAATGTTAAACAGAAAATCGATCGCCTTCAGCAACTTCAGACCGTTGATGCTGTTAGGGGCGAAAATGAGCTCCTTTTTAGTCGTAGTCTCCATCTTGAAATGTAATGAAAACTGTTATTTGTAATAAATTTGATAAAAATTATAAAAATTCAATTTTTTATATAAAGATAAAGTCAAAAAAGTAAAAAGTAAAAAGTAAAAAAGTATTACTTTAGTGTTGTATATTTTATTTTATGGTTTTCATCTATTTTAAAGTTATGTGTATATATAAAATTGATATTTCTTAAATTATATTAAATTTATTACATATCAACACTGGAAGAAATGGAAGACGATATTGAATACATTCTTCTCCCTGAGAAAATCAACGGGGTCGGAATCGAGTACGCGGTCTTTCCGATCTCTACGGAAATTAAAACGCCTTACCCGCCCAGCTCGTCCAATCCCTCCGTCAAGTACACCATCGAAGACGACGAAGTCACGGTGTTTGGGGTATCCAAGACATACGAACCCGATATGCACAGCTATCAAGTGGAGACGCTGAGCAAAAGCGAGCTCAAGGATATCTTTGTAAGAATCAACCAATACATCGAAAACCCTGGCGAAGCTGTGATGCTGACACGCAAGGAACTGACAGCCATCTGCTACTCGTTTTTCCGCGTGATGGACCACATCGAGGCTTTTTCCAAGAAGAAGTACACAAAAATCCTCAAGAGCAGTGTCGGCAAAATGATCATCGACGTCTACGCCATGTCGGATGAGAAGATCGACAATGGTTTCGAAGGCAAAACCCTCAGCGAGTGGGTCATTGGCAACTGCGAAAACCCAATCTTCAAATCGCACGCCGATGCGAAAAAAAAGAAGAGAACCAAGCAGTTTATCAAGTGCGTCAAATTTTTGGAGCAAGCCATCTTTGACGAATCCTATTAAATTAGGCACTTCACGATAGAGTAGTGCCTAATTTAGGCACTTCACTGGAACTATTCCATACACCACATACAAAAATTTATTATTTTTTTTATTTTATGGTAATTTTAAATTCAATGTATCAAAAAAATTGATTAAATTATATAATTATTATAATATCACATCAACCAGAGTTTCCCAATATGTCTGGCTTTAAACCCTGCGAACAATTTTTCGTGGAACACTTTTCGGCTTGCAAGCAGAACGGTGGGCTTCCGAAATTGTACATTCTCAAAAACTTCTTTGCGCACAAAGTCTGGCTTCTCTACAACTACGAGAAAAATAACACGCGTGCCATTTTTGAGCTCGAGATTTTCAAGCTTCTCAGCACTTGGCTGCGTTGGACAGACGCTCAAAAAGAAGAGTTCCTCGCCAATTTGTCGGACGACTCCCACAGCTTGGTGGAGGCCTACACAGACATCTACTACAAGTCCTGGGATACGGACGTCCAGCACCCCCTCCGCGGTGCTATGCCTCCCAGCATTGACCAACAGAAGCTCCGCCTGGAATTCCAGACGGACGAGGCCCGGTTCAAGTGGATCTCGGCGAAGATTGAGGAAGAAAGCTAACAGCGTCTTTCTCCTTCATTGTTAAACAACAAAACATTTTTTCTTTTGTTTTTTTATTTTGTTTTTTATTTTGTTTTTTATTTTGTTTTTTTATTTTGTTTTGTATTTTGTTTTTTTATTTTGTTTTTTTATTTTGTTTTTTTTTATTTTTATATTTTTTGGTATTTTTAGATATTAAATTTTATAAAAAAATTGATTTTTGTTTTTTTATAAATATAATATTAATATCTCTTCTGTTGATAAAATTACAGATCCCACGCTTAGAAGTATGGCTACCCAAGTCTCTCTCGCATCCACCTTCACCAACCTCAACATCCGCTCAGCTCTAGGCGAAGTCAAAGACACCTGGGCATGCGCTGATTTTCAAGCATTCACTTTTACCGTATACAACGAACGCACCGAAGGAGTGCCCTACGACGACGCATTCAAAGCCAGAGCGACTAACCAACTCGTCGTGGCCGCCAAAGCCGCAACTGAAGCCGACAAAGCCGCCAAAGCCGCTTTGAAAGTGGTCGAGGTCGCCGGCATTGACGGTGCGGTCTACGAGGCCTTCAAAGCCATCGCCAACACCGTCTCCGAAGCGGTAAACAAAATCACTCAAGCCGACTTTACAGGCTACGACGACGCCACCAAGCAGGCAGTCGAAGATGCCATATCGGCAGCTTTCCGTGTTGTGTTTGTGTAAGCGTGCTTACTCACAAAAATGGAGGTTTTCACCACCAATCTTTTTTCCTTTTTTACTTTTTTACTTTTTTACTTTTTTGTTTTTTGATATTACTTTTTTTCTAAAAAAGTAAAAAAGTATAAAAAATAATTAATGAATGTCTAATAATTGAATGATATGTTAATCAATTATTACCAAATTTTGGATATTGATAAAAATGCTTCGTATATTGAAATACGTAAAAGATATCTAGTTCTAGCTTTAAAATATCATCCGGATAGAAATAGACATTTACCCGATAAAGAGTATCTAGAAAACGAAAATAAATTCAAGTTAATCACCCAGGCTTTTAATACTATTTCGGATCCAGTTAAAAGAGCAACTTATGATGCTTTATTGGAAGAAAACGAATCAACCCAAACACCATCATCTACATCATCTTTTTTTGCTTCTTTATCATATTCTAATCTGTTAGGGGTAATTTATAATTTTTTAAATGTCAATAAAATAACACCATCAGAACAAACTTATCAAAATTTACAAGATATCATCATTAATTTTAAAAAATTCGCAAATGAAAAAGAGAATCAACGAACAACTACAACAGAAATTAAAACACCAACCGAAACAGAAACTAAAACTGATAATAAAGTTGCTAGAATAGTAAGAAAATCAAATCCTAGTCAATACAAAAATAAAAATAATGATACTGATACTGATACCAATACAAACACCAACAAGGATTTAGTTTATAATGTCAATGTTTCTTTGGCAGATATTTATAATGAGGTAATGAAGGAATTAAATGTATCTAGAATAAGATATTGTAATCATTGTTTAGGCCGAGGATATCTAGGATGTGGGAGTAATATGTCTTTGTGTCATATTTGTAAGGGTTTGATGAAAACAGTTGATAAAAAGGTCTTCCCAATTGATATTCGTGAAAAGCGGTTAATTTTTGAGAAAGAAGGTAATCAATCGGAAAGAACAAAAAATGAAATGGATAATTTGGAAGACACCACCGAAGATATCAATGAAAAAATGGATGATATATCCGATTTGGTGATAAATATTAATTCACGTCCGCATCCAGTCTTTGAAAGAACTGATGATTATGATATTATGATGAATTATGACGTGACTTTTTTGGAATTATACACTGATTTTTCGGTTCGGTTTGAACATTTGGATGGAAAAGAATATAATCTACAATATCATAATATGGGACCAAAAAATACTAAGATATTAATTTCCAACCTGGGACTACCCATAGGGGGGAGTGGAGAACGCGGAAATTTATACGTGAAACTTAATGTCATTTTGCCGGAATTATCGGAGTTTGATATAAATCAGTTAAAAATGATGAATTCATTTTTAGAAAATAAAAACTAATCTATGTTTTTATTTTTTGTTTTTTGTTTTTGTTTTTGTTTTTGTTTTTGTTAAATTTCTGTTATAATAATAATAATATGAATACTCCATTAAGTTTTGAGGAATATATCAAAATACTTGATACTGTTTATAAAAAAAATGTTATAGATAAAAAATATATTTTAAAATCTGATAAAACGGTTGATGAAAAGGAAGAGTTTAACAAATATGAAGTAAATATTAATGACGACATATATAAGTTATTTTTTTTTAAGACGAACAATTCTTCTCCAACATATAATATTTTTGATGATTTAAACAAATATATAACTTCTATTATTTCTAGGTCAGTATCTGTCGGAGATATATATACAATTTTTTCTAAAAAAATTGCGGATGAAATGAAAGCACATAAAATATCATCAAATGATTATATTATTTATGCTAAGGGGAGTTTAGTTTTTAGAAATAAATTGGAGACTTTTATTGAAACACCTGGATTGATAAAAAATCAGGAAATTAAGGATTTGTTGAAAAATATTATATGTTATGATGTCAATTATTGCCGTAATTCTATCTTAAATGAAAGTGATTTTGATGTTAATTGTATTATTTTTAATAATAAAAACAATAATAGGGAGTTGATTAAATCAGTTGTTGCCAAGGTTTTGATTAATATTAAGAATGAAATTGACCGTAAAAAAATATTTCAAAAGTGGATAACTAGTTTGAATAATAATATTCATAATTCAATATTGGAATCTATTAACAATGAAAAAACGAATATTGATGATGTAATTAAAAAAAAAGAAAAAGAAGCAAATAAAAATATGATAATACAAAAGAGTAAAAAAAAAGGGAAATCATTATTTAATTATGAAAATAAAAAAAAACAAACAAAAAAACAAACAAAACAAATAAATCAGATAAATCAGATAAATCAGATAAATCAGATAAAACAGATAAAACAAACAAAAATATCATCAACTGAACCTGAAACAATAACAGAATTAGAAGATAGACCAATTGATGAAGTTCTGAAAAATAAAAAATTAAAATTCGTGAATTATGATCGTATGATAGAATTACTTACCAATATAGACCAATCTCGTAAATCTTTTTATATTAATAATATGACTAATGGATATACATTTCAATCAGAAATTGATAATTTTCATTATCTTAATGATTTTTATGAAAACAAAGAATTAAATAAATCGCAGATTTTTGTCAGTATGAATGAGAATATTCATTTGGATTTAGAAAAAAACAATGAAAAAAAAAATATCCATTTTGATTTATATCGTATTAAGATGAATTTCACATTTAATATGAATTATGGTACCAATGAATTCACCAAAAACATTGGTGGAGAAATCATTGATGTAAGTTTTCCATACTACGATAACGAATATTTCGGTAAATTTCCGGAGAATTACGAAAACAAATTGATGGTAAGTACTAAATATAAGGGATTAGATGAGTTTAATGTATGGGGTATATTAAATGATTTGGTTGAAACGATTGAGCTTGAATCAATAAATACTAGTAAACCACATAAATTTGAAACTAGAATAAATCGTTTTATAATGATACGTTTCCTAGAATACTGGTTTCGTATTCCTTTTAGAATTAACAAAGATCTAAATGAAAAAACATTTCAGAATTTTAATTCTTATATAAAAACCAATGGTCATACTTTTAATACATTTTTTAAGAAAACCAGTTATCGTGATTATGAATTTATGAGAATTAAAAGAGCTTTGAAAAAACATCGGGGAATTGAAATTCTTAATATGTATCGTAAATTTCTAAGAGCAGAACCATATCAAACACTTTTTAAATTAACCAGAGCGGAATTAGATAATATAATTGGAATTACTGAGGATGATTTGACATCAGTCAGAAAATTAATTAAAAATCATAAACAATTATATTCCATTTTTTTTGATTTGTAATGAAACAAATTGAATTAGTATTAGGTTATTTTATATTTTATTATATAATATTGGATTTACAATTATTCAAAATGACATTTGAAAATCAAATCATCACTGAAAAATACATTAATAAATTGCGTGGTATTAGCAAATACTGTAATAATAGTTATATTGAAAATCGTTTCAGATTAATTCTCAAATATATGGTTGGTAATAATTTGTTTGATAATATTCCTTTATCTAATTCTTATTTTTCTCAGATTGATAATCATATTCACAATGATGTTCCTTTTGTTATCAAGACTGATTTATTTACAGAATTAACATATCTAGACAATATTAATCAAGGTGGATTATTAAAACTAGTTAAAGAATTACAAAAAGAATATTCCAAAGAACTTACAAATGAACAGAAAATTCGGAAGTCTTTGGATGAAGGTCAAGTATTAGAAAGAAATGAAAAGATGATTGCTAATTTTATTAAAGAATATGGATATGACCCAATTGAAAATCAAACATTCATCAATCACAATAAAGAAGAAGCTGATAATGATGGAAATACTGAATTTATTCAACATATTCCGGAAGATGCTAAAAAAAATAAGAAACTGACTGATGGGATAAATGAAAATATCACATTGAAAGTAATTACTAAAGACGCCCAGACAGATACAGAACCACAATCACAATTACACTCACACTCACACAATGAAAATGAACCACAAAACGGAAATTGTAGTTTGGAATCTTTGAATCAAATTTTAGATATTATTGAATTTAAATTTGATGAAATTTTAAATGATATGATTAAAGAACAAGCAAACTCAATATCAGTGATTATACCTGCGACGGTGGAGACGGCTCCAAAAAAGAAAAGAATGACAAAAAAAGAAAAAGAAGCCGAAGCCGCAGCAGCAGCCGCCGCAAACGCAACTGAAAATCCAGAAGCAGTTATTGATAAAAAACAACAATCAGACGAGATAAGTAATTTAACTCGTTTAACTAGTTTTGTGAATGATTTTTCTAAACTTAAAAAATTTGAAAACCCATTTGAAACAAAAGAAACAAAAAAAATAAAAGAAGAAAAAAAAATGAATGAAGAAATAATTGAGACTGGTATTTCTGCTGGAAGAGAAATCGCCAAATATTATTATTCAGGAGATATTCTTCAAAAATCATATATCAAGAGTAATATGATTTATGTATATTTAATCAAAAAATTTAATGACCCAGAAGCAATGTATTTGTTGGGTGAAGAATTATTAACTGGTCAAACGATTATGAAAAATCATAGACAAGGTGCTAAATTAATTAAAATTGCGGCTGAACAGTATAAAGTAAAAAAAGCCATTGCTAAAATGAAAACTTTGTACAAAGTTTAAAGAAAAACAATAGGTCATTATAAATCTGTCATTATTTGATTATATAATTCAACTAACAAACTGTTATCATTTGTTGTTTTAAGTTTTGAAAATACTTCAAAATATAAAATAATTTCAATAACTACTATGGCAACGAAAGTTAGTATAACAAATGATATTAATTTTGTAAAATCTATCATATTATATAAAAGTATTGTTAGTATGGTTGTAAAAATGATAAATATTACAAGCAATATAACTACTAATCCGATTCTTTTAATTCTTTCATTTTTTAATTTTGTTTTATTTTCAGATACTAAATTAGCGAGTATTTGCTCTGTCTCAGCAGAACCATTATAAAATGGTAATACCGGAATTTTACTAATTAATCTTAATGAATTTGCTTCAATATCTTTTTTTATTTTAAAAAAAAAGAATATGATTTCAAAAATGATAACTAATATAACTACACATAAAGCCGAAATTAAACTGTTCACGAAAATTTCTTTTATCATTGTTATTTTTATTATTATTTAGATATAAATTTTATTTTTTTGTGTTAATTATATAAAAATAACAAAATGTCTGTATCAAAATATCATAACGCATATGAATTTTTATATATTGTAATAGCATCGTCAATTAGCCACGTAATATTGATAGTCGGATTATTTTACTTTGTTTTTAATTTTATAATAATTAATGAAACAAATAAACAAATTGTAAAGGCATTTATAAATTATTTTAAACCATTAAAAAAAGAAATTGATATAGAAAATAATAAGATTATTGATACAAAAAAAATAATATCTACTTACATAACTGAAATTTATTCTGATAAAATCAAAGAATTAAATGATGAAGCGGTCATTACAGAAAAGTTAAACAACGAATTTAATGAAAAATATTATAATCGGGTTAGAATTGTTTTAATATCTTTGGCAATCGTATTCATCGCATTTTTATTAGTTTATTACATCGCATTCGGATATAATATTAATTTTGCTTATTCAATAATAGAAATTATTTTAGCAGTTATCATAGCAGCTGTTTTTATTTTACTGTATCAATATTTCTTCGCATATTATTTTGTTTTTCAATATATTGATTATCATTTTGATAAAATTGTTACTGAAAACATACAAAATACCCCAATAAAAATCCCTACTAAACCCACTACTAAACCTACCACTAAGCCCACTACTAAACCCACTACTAAACCCACTACTAAACCCACTACTAAACCGACCCCTACCACTAAACCTACATCTACAACAAATCCTACACCTACTATAAAATCAATACCAACACCGACTTCACCTACACCTACACCATCTCGTTAAAATAAATAAAAAATTAAAAAGTTTAATCTTTTAATTTTTAATTAATGCTAATTTTTCTTTATAAAGCGAATTAAGTTTTAGTAAAATGTCATCTTCAGAACCATTTTCGTTAATTAGTTTATCTAGTTTTTTTTTATTTTCTATATGAAATATTTGAAGTTGATATAATTGACACAATATGTCTGGTTCAAAATTTTGATCCTTTTTACCAATATAACTCAAATAATTATTATATGATAAATTAATATGTTGAATTTTACGATTAAATTCAACATTTAGTCTTTCATTTTTTATTTTTATATCACGAATATAATGTCTACTTATAAAATCAATATTATTGATATTATCATTAGATTCGTCAATTAATTCTTGAGATAATATTTTTATTTGATTTTCTAGCTTCATAACTTCTTGATTATTTCTAAATCGTGAATTACGAAACTGATTATATTGTTCAATCAATAATTCAAATTCTTTATATTTTTGAGAATTCAATTGATAATTTTGTTGTTCTTCAATAAATTTATCAACATCAATCATAGATATAGATGTTGACTCATTTTCAAGTTTTATTTTTAACATCATCTGACGGATTTTGGAATATTTATTTATTTCTTTATCAATCCGTTCTAGATTATTATTAATAATTTTTTCAACTTCTTCTTCAAGTCTAGATAAATCTATAAAATCTTTATCTTTGAATTCTTTTGATTTACTATCACGCAATAATTCAAATTCGTTTTCTAGTGACTTAATCATCCATTCTTCCAATTTTGGTTTGTCATAAGAGCCACCACGAACATTATCAATACCATATTGAAACATATATTGTTTTACAATTTTATCAATATCCATTTTATCTTCAGTTTGAATAATATCAATTAGTTTTTTAAAATTGGTAATATTCTCGGATTGTATAAGTGAATTTTCTGAATACAATATATTATACTTATTATTGATTAATAAAATGATATAGATGTAAATCATTTTTGATTTTAATTTTGTGTATGTTTTATAAAAAAATAAAAAGTTAAAAATGAAAATCAATTTTATATTTCAATCTCATTAAACAACATCCTAGAAATCAGGTTTTCTAGGAATAAGTTTAACGGAAGTAATTCATTAGAATTTAATTTATAAAATATCCATTAATATGTTTTGTAGCATAACAATCGGGTGAGTAATGACCCTGACGTCCGCATTTAAAACAACAATTACCTTTATTATATTTATATTTTGGTTGATAATATTCATCTTCTTCTTCACCACCATAATCTTTCCAAAGTTCCTCATCATCTTCTTCTTCTTCTTCATCTGTTGTAATCCATTCTTCTTCACCACCATAATCTTTCCAAATATCTTCTTCTTCATATTTTTTTGATTTAGGATTTACATTTTGTTTATTTTTACAATTTTTAGCAAAATGACCCGGTTTATTACAAATAAAACAATTATCATTTGTTCCATTACTCATTCTTTCTAGATGCTGTCTAGTGATATCATCTAATTTAATAGTTACATATGATCCACCACGGACATTATCAATACCATATTTATCCATATATATTCTAGTATATTTATCTTCGTCATAATCATCGCAATTTGGAATAATTTCTAAAATTTTAATCGGAGGATATTTTTTAGTCCAATATGAACCATTTGAAGAAAAATGATTTTCTAATCTAAAAGACGGATTATTAGTTTTACCAACATAATATTTACTTTCTTTTAATTTAAGTACGTAAATATAAACCATTTTTACGTAGTTTCTTTTATATTTTTTATAAAAACTTAAACCTTTAAATCAATTTTTGTTTTACTTTAAAGTATATCCTAGAAAACCGGTTTTCTAGGATGTTATTTATTGGAAATTAATTTTATAAAAAAAAGTATAAAAATAAAAGAATGATAAAAAAGTAATTAAATAAAAAATTGATTTATTAATTTTTGTTAATAATATTCTAAATATTATTTAAAACGAATGCTTGTAACAATTGAAGGTAATATTGGTTCCGGTAAATCCACTATTATTAACTATCTTCGTAACTTAAAATCAGATGATATTGTATTTGTTGATGAACCAGTAGCCGAATGGCTCAGTATTAAAAACGATGACGGGAAAAATGCTCTAGAAGTCTTTTATGAAGACCAAAAGGAGAATTCATTTTGGTTTCAAATTCTAGCTTATATTACACGACTTCGTAATCTTTTAAAAACTATCGATGAACATACTAATAAAATTATCATCTGTGAGAGAAGCATCTACACTGATAAATATGTTTTCGCCAAAATGTTGTATGAATCCGGTAATTTATCCGAAATGGAATGGAAGACATATTCATATTGGTTTGATACTTTCAAAGATAAAACCAAACTTGATTTGATTCTATATGTTAATACTGAACCAGAAGAATGTTACAATCGCATTATTAAACGCAATCGCCCAGAAGAAATTAATAAAATCAGCAAAGATTATTTAACAATGTGTCATAATAAACACCTAGAATGGTTTGAAGATAATAAAAATAATGAACATCAAACCAAAATTATTAATATTGATGGTCATAACTCAGTTGATGAAGTTATGAATTTCGTCAAATCAATCACTGGACAATTGATTGCTGACAAAAATCACAATAACAGCAATTAATTTCTATTGACTTGTTTTTTATTTTTTTGTTTTTTGTTTTTTTGAATTTATTTTATCATATTGTAAAATAAAAATGAGCCAAGCTAAATATGACAAATTGATTAAAAAAATGAAAAACGAGAATTATGCTATAAAAGGAAATGATGGAAAATATTATCAAGATAAAGAAAGCTATCATATAGAACAAGATGTTATTTATAGAACTTTTATTAGAGATATAGCGACAGGTAGAATCAAAAATCTTGAAGAAATTGTTGATATTGCAAAATTATTAAATAATAAAGTGGTAAATTATGATAGAAATATGTGGTATGCTTAACCTAGAAAGCACATTCATCGGGATTTAAGTAACAATATCTAATTCTTTCTTTAGTTTCAGCTGATAATGTGTTATAATTATCACCCATTCCAGATAATTGTGATTTAATATTGGCTAAGTTATCAACACTTAATTCATTTTTGGATTTTGTTGGTGAAGGTGATGATGGTTTTGTTGTGGAAGGTGTTGATGAAGGTGATGGTGTTGGTTCTTCTTTTTTATTTCTATTATGAAAAAATAAATAATATACCAATAAACCAATTAATCCCAGTAAAATTAAACCTAGAATAACATAAATCATAATATTACCACCACTAATACTATTGCTATTTGACATAGAACTCTTTTTAGTCATTTTTATATTTAATTTATAAATAAGAAAAAATCATAAATGAAAACTTAAAAATCTTAATATATTTTTTAATCTTTTATTATTTTATTATTTTATTATTTTATTATTCAATTTGAACTTTGGGAATAGCCGAAAGTTTAATATTTTCATCTGGAATATTCTCCAAATCAAAGTTAAACCCAACACCATCCTGACAATATTCAGGGATATTCATAAATTTATCAGCAACTTCTTTATCAGTTACTTTCTCAAGTTTGGGTGGTGGTGGGCGTTTCTTCAACTCCTCAACCATCATCTTTTCATCCAATAGGAATGATGGAAATCCTGTACCAGCCGGTGCGATTTGACCCATCATAATATTCGCCGAAACACCATCCATATTATCAACCTTACCATATACACCAGCATTAAGCAGTTGGTCAAAGGTCTCTTCAAATGATGATTTAGCTAATGGACCAGCATTACCACGATTAATACCGTGGCGGTCAATCGGCATAATATAACCCTTATTGGTCATAAAATCCGCCAAAAGACCAATATGACGGTACGAAACACTTTCCAGGAGTTTGCTAAACTCACGATGGATTACATTACGAGCGGCTTCAATACCGAAAATCTCATAAACTTCGTGGACATCATTGGAAATTGTGCGAACCGTATCAACGTGTTCCTGGATAAGTAGTTCCTCTAAATTAGAACCACTAGTTACCAAAATCCATTCATCATCAGGAGCATAGACATTACCTTCGCTAACTTGGGTAATATTCTCCTTGACTTTATCCATCATAATGTGATTAATCCCAGGAATACCTTTAATAATCGTTGAAACAAACTTTTGTTCAAATTCCTTGATTTTAACAATGTCCTTATCGGCATTATGCGAATCACTCTCAAATTCAAGTTTGAGACGCATTACCAATTCACCGGAGTTATCATCGGTGTAAATACAATTGATATTCGCGAAATTCTGTTGAACAATCAAATAAAGGTCATTCATCGTAATATTACGTTCCATCATTTTATCACGACTGAACTTAACCCGAAGAATCCACGGGTTATCTTCCTTAATCGTATCATTAATTTCACCAAACATCTTGTAAATATCAATTAATGTTTTATCAGCATCAATATCTGTATTAAGATTACTATCCAGATACAAACTGACGGAACTAACAATATCTGAGATTGTCGTCAATTCCATATTATTACGTAAATTAAGTGCTTTGCTCTTATCTTTGCGATATTCATCATCCAAATAAACCATAATACTTGGCGTTTTAATCTTCTTAGTGTACGCCATTAATTCTTTAAGACGTGTTACACCACCAGTCGTAACAGCCGATGCCTTACCAGCAGTATGAAAGGTATTGAGGGTCAATTGTGTGGAAACCTCACCTAAACTTTGAGCTGCTAGGGGGCCAACCATTTCACCAGGATTTACCTTTGTTTGTTGATATTTAACCCGAACCATTTCTATTAAATAGGAAAACGCGGTTTTATTAAAACGATGGCGGAAGATGATTTCCTTAGGCGACATATAAAACATCACCAATGTTGCCATTACCTTATTTGGTTGATTATTAATATGGAGGTCATCAATTAATTTGCTGACTTCTTCGTCAACCTCAAATGGTGTCAGGTCGGAGCGCAACTTCTCGGCTTCTTTGGTATGAAGTCCGAACTTGGTTTTAACATTCGTAATTAAACGTTCCAGATGGATCGGAGACATAATTGTCGTAAGATATTTACGCAAAATGATGTTATCAACCAAGTTATCACGAATACCAACCAATTTTTTGAATTGATTATTGAGACGTTCCTTGTAATCCTTGACTTTCTGCATTTTCTTAACCGCAGCGTCGCGCATATATAATTCCCATTTTTCATTCGGGGAAAAACGATATGTTTCCGCCAATTTATCATATGGCATATACACGAATTTAATAGATTGCCATTCTAGCAAACCAGCACCATTGATACCATCTTCACCATAAAGGAATTGATAAATATCACCGGTCGCACTGCGAACAGTATAATCGTAATGGACTTTCATATCTTCTAGGGCTTTCATTAAACGACGTTGAATATAGCCTGATTCTGCGGTTTTAACGGCAGTATCAATCAGACCTTCGCGACCACCCATAGCGTGGAAGAAGAATTCTTGAGGAGTTAAACCATCAATAAATGAATTGGCAACGAACCCTTTAGCCGCTAGACTGTCGTCATATTTGTAAAAATGTGGTAATGAACGAGTTTTATCGGAGAATCCAAGGACGATACGTTTGGCATCAACGTTTTGTTGACCTACAATACCTGTCATTTGAACGAAATGAAAGTTTGTACCTTTTGAACCGGAATTAATTGCCTGAAGCATACGATTATTTTTGGCAGTTACAATCACGATATTCTCAATATCAGTATTGATTTGGCGACCAATTAATCCGATTTTACTTTCAAATGCTTCATTATTATTAGCATAACTAATATCACTAAATGTTCCATTATGGATTTCTTTGTATAATTCATTGGCTTTTTCGTATCCACGTTCAACAACTTTGCGAATTACTTTTTTAATTCGTTGATCAATAATAAGATCACCGACACCAACACTATAACCTTCGTGGATTAAATATGCGGTAATTAAGAATTGGAGATTATTAAGATAATCCTTGGCAACTTTAGCTCCGAAATCATTATAGATAATATGGAGGATAGTACCAGATGTCTTTTTGACAATTTGACCACGAAGTAATTGACCGTCAACGATTTCTATTAATTTATCACCTTCACCAATGCGAACATTAATTGGTGGTAGAATTAATGATACGGCTTGATGACCGGACCAAAAACGCTTAACACCATCTTCACCAGCGATAGTTGGTTCAGGTAATTCACCGTTAAATGTTGATACTTTAGTTAAAATAGAAAGCATCTCACGACGGTTAAATTTAACACCTTTGTCGGTAATTTTATAATAACCAATTAAAGAATCCTGAACAGGATAAATAATTGGCTCACACTTCGCAGCACTAATAATTTGTTTAGGAATTGCCGCGATTTGTTTAAGTTCCACAGCACTTTGAATTGACTGTGGAACGTGCATATTCATTTCATCACCCGATGAACAATTTGGAATGCCTTCCAAATTTATCCCCTAGGTTTCCCAAGGGGTCGGACTGTATCTTAAGCTATCTCAGGTTGGCTAGACCTTCATTGATAACCAACACCCGTTCAGTCTCTGAACGCGTTTCTTTCTCCTAACCATTAGCAGAGTGAAGAAACTGGCGCTGCGGATTATCCAATCCCATAACATTATTACCATTGGGTTCGGCTATTAACCGAGTTCCTTCATTATATTTCTATAATGAAGTGGTAGTTATGGGCTCTAAGGAACTTCCCGCATCAAGGTGTTTCGCATTAATCGTAAAAACGATTAATACTAGGGAGTTGCAAGCTTTTAACTCTCCCTGTTTTCGACAGTGATGTTTATCGAAGTCAGCATTGTATGGATTCGTTACTGTGACGTTAAGACGAAAAGTAGAATGTTCCATTACAACGACTTTGTGTGCCATCATACTCATCTTATGTAGCGATGGTTGACGGTTAAAGAGAACGGGGTCTCCGTCCATTAAATGACGGTGAACAATATCACCTTCTTCCAAATTATCGGCGATTTCCTTTAATATTTTAGGTGAATCACAGAATTCAAGGGTGAATGTTTTACCATCGGTCTTCTTTTTAATCTTCTTGACACCAGGATAATTATTGGCACCATTTAAAATTAGTTTATACAATTTATGATAATTAAAACGATTAACCTTTTCAGGGTAAGATAAATTAGTCGCGATTTTAATCGGAACACCCAATTGGTCAATACTAATATTAGGGTCAGGTGTAATAACACTACGAGCTGAATAATCAACACGTTTACCCATCAAATTACCACGAACACGACCTTCCTTACTGTGTAAGCGTTGTTTATAAGTTCGCAGGGGACGATTACTAGCACGAGTTACCGCAGTTTTACTACCGGATTCGTTATCAATTAAAGTCGCCGTATGGAATTGAAGACATAGGAAATAATACCCAATAGTATCTTTGGAACTTCCACTATGTAATTTCTTTTTAAGAATATTATTGTATTTAATGATATCAATGTATTTATGAGTTAAATCATCTTCCATACGTTGATTATTATATTGACGTACAGAGGGACGTACCGCAGGAGGCGATACGGGAATAACATTGGAAATTAACCAATGAGGAAGACACCAATTTTCGGAAAACCCGAAGGCATAACAATCCTCACGCGGAATTTCCTTGAATAAATTCATAATCATTTCGGGATTAAGATTAAGTTTACGTTCTTCTTTGTCTTTCTTTTCACCTTTGCCGACTTTCCATTCGGCGATGATTTTAAATTCAAGTTTTTGATATTTAGATGGTTGGAGCATACCACAACCGTGGGGATTACCGAGGATATCACCGTCGGATTCACGACCACATAATTTACGTTTGGCAGCTAAATCACTCATCTGCATAAATAATTCTTGATGGTCATCACCACAGTTACGAATTATAGCACGAACTTGGGGATGATTAATATCAATTAACGATTTATTACAAAATAAACAAACCGATTTTAAGAGACGTAAAATAATATGCATATATTGGAATTGAAAAACGGGTTTCACCAATTCAATATGACCTGCGTGTCCAGGACAGAAAGTCCGATCTAAATGGCAGGTTTTACATAATTTACCGCGATCAATAACCCCCATACGAGGGTCAAATAAACCACCGGTTGTAGGTTCACCGTTATTTTCATATAATGTTGTCTTATGTACGTGAGCAACTGAACGTTTAATAATTTCTTCAGGACTTAAAATACCAAATTCAATCCGAACAATTGAACGAATTTTAGGCGTATAGTCTAATTCACGATAAATTGACATTTTATGATGTTATTATTATTATATTATAAGGTTTTTTTTAAGTCTGTTATTTTATAGACAGTTTAATTTTATATTCAATTTTTTATAAAATTAAAAATAAATCAAAATCCAAATCAAAATCCAAATCAAAATCCAAATCTAAAAATAAAATATATTTATTTTATTTTATACTTCACCATAACGATAATACATATCATTTGGTCCATATGAAAATTCACATAAATATGACTTTAAGTCTTCATTACTTAATGGTTGACCTTCCAACTCATTAATCTGTTCATCAATAAACTTTGCTTCAAACACGTGTTTATTATTATTTAATTTGTTAATTAAATATCCTTTATCTCTTTTACAAATTATAGATTTACCTGTTTTGTTTTGAAATTGTATCGGAGGCAGAGGTATATTATTCATCAAATTTAATTTTTGACTAGATAAACGTTTTGTTGAAGAAGATTTTCTAGATAAACTTTTTGAATTAATAATCTGTTGAAAAGGTTGTTGATGTTGATGTTGAGGTGAAGGTGAAGGTGGTGGTGGAGGTAAATTACTATTACTATTATTATTATTATATTTTGTTTTTTCGTATCGGGTGAAGTTAATATTATTAAAACCAGGTGGAACTGGTGGAGGAATAGAATTAGATGAATTTTTATTTTTTTTAAATGGATTTTTTATTTTTAGTGTTTTTAGTGTATTGAATATTTTTCTAAATCTCCCCCCACCCTTTTTTTTTGATTTATTATGTTTTTTAGTTAATTTCTTCATTTTATTTTAGTTATCCGAAAAATAAAAAAATTGATTTTAATATTAATTAATAAAATGGTTTAACATATTCTTTGATTAAAAGATTAAAAGAAAAGGAATGCCTAAATCTAATCCTCCTCCTAATGATAATAATGTAAATAAGAAAAATGACAAGAAAAATGATAAAAAAACTGACAAGAAAAGTGTGAAAAAAAATGATAAACCCAATGAAATTGAAGATAAATCAAAATCACCTTTAACAGGTGCTAATACTACTCAACCCACAACATCACAGAAATGGGAAACTTTTTTGGATAATCTACAACAGAAATATTCGGCTGTTAATCCGAATGATGAAACCGAACCTAAAAATGAACCAAAAACTGAAAAGAAAAAGGAAACTCAAAAAGAAAATGTTAAATTACAAATTGACAGTGATGATTCATCAGAATTAGAATTCCATCATATTTTTAACGATAAAGAACTGGATGAAAATGAAGATGATGATGATGATTATAATCCAGAAGATGAAGAAGCAAGTGAAGAAAAAGATGATGAAGAAGAAGCAAGTGAAGAAACATCGGAAGAAGAATCTAAATCGGATGATACAGAAGCTAAAGAAATTAGCAAAATGTTATTTTCCTCTATTATTAATCGTTTAATGACAACAACTCCTGAAATAGAGAATGGTAAACGTAAACCAATGGTATTTTTAATGTCATCTAAACCTACATCAGATATTAATTTTCCGATTGATCAAGACAAAGATACCGGAAAACGTAAGGCTTCTTCATCTTTAACTAATGACCTCAAGCGTCGTAAAATGGACGAAATTGATCGTGAATACAAATCATTCTTAAACACCAGAGACAAAGACGATTACGAATATTTTTGCGGATTAGAATTAGAGCAAAAAACTAAAGTCTTATCCGAAGAAAAATTAGTAAAGGAATTGTCAAACGATAAGCAACCACTTCGTATTAAAGTCATCAATTCAACTCTCCCACCAATTATTAAAGGAGAAATCATCCGTAAGTTGTCATCTAGCAAATGTGGTTTCGGTGGTAATGCTAAAATGATGGATTGGGTTGAGCATATTATGCGTGTCCCTTGGTCTGTATTTTATCCAATGCCAATTTCACTTTCGGATAATACTTCCAAAATTAGTAGTTATCTTACAAACATTTATTCACGGATGGATCAAGCCGTCTGTGGTCATAACGAAACTAAGTGTCATATTATGCAAATTATTGGTAAATGGATTACTAACCCTGCGGCGGTTGGTAATTGTTTGGCTCTTCAAGGTCCGATGGGTGTTGGTAAAACAACATTAGTCAAAGAAGGTTTAGCCCCAGCTCTGGGACGACCATTTAATTTCATTTCACTTGGTGGTGCGACCGACGCATCATTTTTGGAGGGTCATAGTTTTACATATGAAGGGTCCATTCCAGGTCAAATGGTAGAAGTAATCCAGCGTTCTAAATGTATGAACCCGATTATCTATTTTGACGAATTGGATAAGATTAGTAAGTCTCATCGTGGTGAGGAAATTGCCAATCTTTTAATTCATATTACTGATACTCAACAAAACGATAAGTTCCACGATAAGTATTTTGGTAATATTGATATTGATTTATCGAAGGTGTTTTTCGTCTTTTCGTATAATCACGATGAAAATGTGCCTCCTATCCTGCGAGACCGCCTTCAGGTAGTTCGTGTTAAAGGGTATAATTCAACCCAGAAATGTCAAATTGCGATTGATTATATGTTTCCGCGATTTTGCAAGGATAATGGATTTGAGAGCGATCATTTGGTAATTAAAGATGATGTGATTAATTATATCATTTCAAATTACGCGGATAAAGAAGAAGGCGTTCGTAATCTCGGGAGATGTTTGGATACATTGGTGAGCCGTCTAAATATGCTCCGATTGGTTCAAAATTGTCCTACTCAGGCAACCTCGGATTTCTTAGACAAATTACCATTTAACGCCAAGAAAATCCCGATAATTACGAAGAAATTCTTAATCACCCGCGATATTATTGATGATGTTCTAACTCGTCCAAAAGTTGAAGTATCTCATCATCATATGTATATCTAACAAGTCATACAAAAAAGTATTTTTTTATTGTTTCATTATTTGATTTCTTTTATTGTTTGATTTCTTTTATTTTTTGAATAATTGAAAAATTAAAAAAAAATAAAAAAAATTATGTAGGAGACTAGTTTTGAAGGATATCATTACAAGCCCCCACGTTTGTAGTCGCGTACTTCTTTGTAGTCAGTCTCGCCATTCTCGTTGACGTATTCTACGATGGTCCAGCTTTCGGACGGAGGACCTGACAAAGATTCCTGGAGCTCTGCAAGTAACTTCTCCATCTCCTCGTCATAGTCATCTTCCCACTCCGAACGAGCGTCGTTGAGCACACGAATCTCATCCTCGAGACATTTTATGTCCTCTTCGCGACGGCCAATACTCAGTTTGAGTTCAGTCCACACAGGGGTGTCTTTGGGTGTCTCGCTTAGGCTGATGTACTCGTCCTTGAGCCAAGCCTTCTGCTTGCTGAGCTGAGCTTCCTTCTTTGCGATACGCTTGGACAAATCCATTGCGATACTACAATCCCGTGTGGTTTTGTAGTAAAATTAATAAATATTTATAAAAATAAAACAAAACAATTTTTTTATAAAAATAAAGCTAAAATTGTCAAAAAAAAATTCCTTTTTTAGGGTAAAAATGTGTCCTGGTTTGAGCTACCAGTCCTTTGCCTGCCGGCGGCGGACGGGAGCTTGTACGCGGAAGTCGTCATCGTCGTCGTCTTCGTAGCTGTCGTCGTCGTCGTCGTAGCCGTTGAAGTTGCCGATGTCGTTGCCGATGTCGTTGCCGATGTCGTCGTCATCGCAGCCGCCGAAGTCTTCGTAGCCGTCGCCTTCCTCAGCCAGAGGGTAGCCAACTTCACGACAGTAATCAGCCACATCCGCCTTTGCTACACCCAAAGCGTGGGTTGCCTCGCGAAGTTCTCCCTTCAGCTTAGAGACGCGGGTTTTCAGCTTTTCAACGTTTGACGAGTCAGCCTCAATCAACTCCTTGTGGGCTAGAACAAGTTCAGCCGCCAATTCGTTGACGAGTTTTTCCCGAACACGGACATCTTTTGCCATCGTAATCGACGAAAGCGTGTCTTTGATCGCTTCCCAGCGACCGTCGCAGTTGTGTTCCTTGTTGTCAAAGAACCCCCACGGACCGTGGTCCTCGGAGGTGTACAATCCCTGGTTGGCCATTGTATAATTGATATATGAATATTAAAATAAAAAAAAATCAATTTTTTGTATATATCGTATCCTAAAAAAGAAAAAACTCGGAATTATTAATTATTAATTATTTATTTTTTATCTTCTAAGAAATAGTTTAATATATTTAGGTGATTTGCCGTATTCCGACCATATTAAAATCAAGGAGGTTATTAAGATACCTTCTAGAAAGCATTTTAAATTACGTGTGTATTTATTTTTTTTTTCAATATTTATATTTTTGTGAGATTCTAATATTTCTAGTGTAATAATTACAATCGCACAAAGAGCAACTAGACCACCTCTGATATATTTATTTGTATAGTAATAGATACCTACAACAAATGCTACAGACATAAAATAAAACAATCTATCTTGGAAGTTAAGCTCTTTTGAATTAATAAGAAGAAATCCAATCACGATGATTAATAACTGGAATATATGCCCCATTTTACGTTCAACGAATACTGATAAAACCATAATAGCTAGAACAGTTAAAATGATTGATATATACTTGTTTGTTTTTTCATTTTCTGATTGATTTTTATCTTCTTTAAATTCTTCGCGATGAAGATATGTTAATAACCCAGTGTTTAAAATACTAAGAATTGGTAAGAACATTTGATTTTTTATTTACCATCATTACAAGAAAAAATAAAAAAAGATAAAAAATTAAGTTTTTTTGCCATTGCTTTTTTTTACAAAAAAAAGCAAATTAGATTTCATTCCCAGGTGCAGCGTTGCCACCTCTTCCAGCAATTAAATTGCGTTGGGCTTCTGTTGTGCAGACACAACCTCTATCAGATGAATAAGTTGAAGGACAGCATTCAGGACGAACTTGGTTTTGTGCGAACATAAACATTCTTTGTTGTGATCCAGGTTGACCGTCAACTGATGGATAATATGCTGACATTAAATCATCGGTTAGGAGAATATCTTCGCCAATTGGTGATGTAATGTATGTGTCTTTAACTAGAGGAAGATTAGATGGAGAGTGTCTCCATTTGTGTTGACGATTCGCATCTTCTGCTACGGTACTATCTACATATTTAACACCATCCCAGTTTGACATTCTGTTCTTTTGGATTGAATCTTCTGGGCGAATGACTTTACCACCACAGGAACCCATATTGTAGTTAACAGGAGCGAATCCGATAAAACCTTCCTTTTGGGTAGGTTGGGAAATCATTGTACCACCTACTAAAACAACTAATACAACTAGGGCATAAACAAGTTGATTAAGATCGCGGTTAGATTCAACGAAAATAATGACTAATATTAAAAGTAATCCTAATAAACAAAGCATTTGATTTTATTCTTTACGATATTTAATATTTACAAAGATTTTTTTTTATTTTTCAGAATCAAGAAAAAGTATAAATAATTAATTGTTTATTGTTTGTAAATATTAAACAAAAAAATCAAATAATATTCAAATAATATTCAAATAATAATCAATAAGATGGATTATGAAAATGATGATAATGTGATGGGTGTTAGTCCATTTACTTTTGGGTTTATGTTAGGAACTGGTCTTTTGGGTTGGGGATTATATAAGTATCCGATTTTTCGCAGAGAAGTTATTCAATCTGCTTTTTATGTATCTGATTTTATCTATGATACTTATTATAATTATCGTTATGATGATAAAGTTCGTCGTAAATCATTAATTAAGGATATTACTCATCTTAAGACACAACATCTGTATTTCAATGATTTATTATTGGAGGAGAGTATTGATATTAATTGCCCACATAAAATGACATTGGTTAACTTTTTTCTTAATGATTTGAAATATGAATCTATGACTTACAAAGATAAAACTTATTATATTCTAGGAACTAAACAATCGGAAGAAACACCAAATACACAAAATTTAAAAGATAAACTTGTAACTTTTCCTTGGTTATCTGCTAATCTGGAAATTATAACATTTGATGATGCTGTGACATCATATGAGATTACAGATAAGTTTAAGGAATTTTGGTTGGAGCACAATCAATTACCATTTCATTTGGAATATTATGATGTCTGGATTTCTCAATTAATTAGTGATAAGGTATATCCATCTAAACAAGAAATCAAAAAAATAAAATTGGTTATCATTGATGAATTGGGTGATTTTATTGAATTTAGCGATGTTTTAATTGAACCTCATAAAAAAACAGTTAAAATTATTGATTTTCCTAAACAAAAAGAAACTGAAAATACAGAAACAGAAGTAACAGAAACAGAAGTTTCACAAATAAAAAAACAGAAAACCGAATAAAAAATCAATAAAAAATCAATAAAAAATCAATAAAAAATCAATAAAAACTAAAATATAAATAATAAAAAATATAAACATAAGAAAATAATATTATTGATAACTATAAAGAATAAATGTTTAAAACTTTAGCTGGATTAGAAACATCCGATGATGATACAGAAATTGATGAAACCGAACCCGTAAAGGAAGTAGAAGTTAAAGCAGAATTACATTATTTAAATCGTCAATGGGATTTATGGTATCACGATCCGAATAATAATGATTATTCATTGGCTAGTTATATTAATCTAGGAACATTGGATACGATTGAAAAATTTTGGCATTATTATTATCAATTAAAATTAACTCAATTACAGAATGGAATGTTTTTTTTAATGGTTAGGGGTGTTTTACCGACTTGGGAAGACAATTTAAAAGGTGGATTTTGGTCATACAAAATTGATAAAAAAGAGATTTCGCAGGCTTGGACAAAAATATCAATTCATTTACTTTCGGATAATTTCGTTGTAAAGGATGAAAATCATCCAGAATTAAACGATGAAATCATCGGAATTTCTATTTCACCTAAAAAAACATTTTCCATTCTTAAAGTATGGATTTGTAATGACACTCAACACGAAAACGTTAAAATTATGGATGATTTGCCTTTTATCAAAAATGAAACGCCAATCTATCGTTCACACATTGAAACAAAACAAAAAGAAGAAGAAATCAAATCTCAAACACAATGATATTTTCCTTTTTCCATTATTTTATCATTTTTTATATTTTTTTATAATTAATTTATCATTTTTATTTCATATAAAATAAAAATAAAAATTAAAGAAAAACAAAAGCAAAATAAAAAACAAAATAAAAAACAAAATAAACAACAAAAGCTAAAAATTAATCATCCTTAGGTTTTGGTGCGAGGCAAAGTTTAATATCACCGATTGAGCCAATCTTGTAAACGATTGTCAGGGGTAAATCATTTTGCAGATGAACGTGGATAACTTCGCATAATTTGGAGCATTTTGTGAAAAGAATAAGGTATTTAAGACTGAAAACACCTTCAATGATTTTCTCGGGGTTATCGTTGCGTTCAAAAACGAGACCATCCGTGCTTTGACCAATGGTGGTTGTTTGGTCAACCGTATCACCCTCACAGCTGAGTGTTAATTGCGAGTCAACGCATTTAATCTCAATGTTTTCGGACCATTCTGACATAAAACGGCAAATCTTGTGAAAGGTATCAGCTGGAATCATCACAACCGATTTGTATTCAATGTCGGGTAATTTACGATCTTCTTTTGTAGCATCCATTAAATTGAGATAATAGCGGGTTTTAATTTTACGACTTTCGTTGGTGATTAAAATACCGAGACGATTACTATCTTCTTCGTGGGTAAGCGTGAGGATGTCATCCTTTTCAATAATACGGATAAGTTGATAGAAAATCTTCATATTAACACCAATGGCGATTGGTTTTTTACAATAATACTTTTCTAGCTTATCGGCATTGATACGAACGTGAACAGCTAGAACACGACCTTTATCAAGGGTAAAAATACGAAGACCTTGTGAATCAAATTCAAAAGTGGCATCTTCTACGATTTCTTTGAGTGCTTCAAAGAGGTTTTTAATCTGAGAAACATTGATAGTTTCAAAGATGACGTCCATTTTAGGACCACCGGCGGCTTTTTGAACAGCTGAAGACATTTATTTTAATTTAATTTTTAATATCAAATTTATGTTATGTTTATTATTCAAATAAATATTTCTTAAATCAATTTTTATTTTTATTTCTATTCTTCGTAATATCTGAATAATATTACAGATACAATAACAAGAATGAAGAATACAATTGACATTTCTCTGAAAGTGTCATATTTATATAATAGATATCCAGCAGCAATTAAAAGAAATACTACAAATATTAGTAAAAAATCGTAATTATTATAATATGATCTAGCCATAATTCTTTTTTATTTTATAGAGATACAAGAAATTTTATTTATCTTTTTATTTCTTTTTTGTTTTTTGTTTTTTATTTCCTTTTTAATTTTCTCCGATTGAGATGTTGCTAGAATAGTAAAAAAAATGGTATTCTAGCAACATAGTTAATAGAAAAATCAAAAAATAAAACCTAATCAAAATAAATTTATAAATAAAGTGAAACAAGATAAAATATTAATGAAAATAATAATGATTGAACAATTAAGACATCTACTGATCTAGGTAAAAATCCGATAAATAATTCTGCTGTTTGTGGTGATGCGATTAAATAAAAAACAAGGGTAAATAATAAACTTCTAAGAGCGACCTCACGGTCCATACTAAATCCTTCAATTTGATTTTGGTTTTTATTTGTTTTATATGCCATTTAATATTATTAAATAAAAAAATTTTATATGTAAAATTTCTTTTTTAGTGATAATATTTTCTGTTTTTTATATTTTTCGGAAGCTTTAGCTGAACATTTGTTTATTATTTTGCATTTTGTTATTTTATGTTTAAGATATTTTAATTGTGGTTCATATCTTAAATGTAAATTGTATATACTGGGGTCTATAAAATTAGATTTTATTTTATTTTCTTTCATAATATTGCTATTTATGTCAATAAAATTAATTTTATGTTTAATACATTCTGCCTTTAAAAAAGTATTTGCTTCATACAATCTTTTTAAACGTAATTCATCGTTTGAGTGTTCTAGAATTAATTCTTTATTTTCTAATATAAAATCATTTTTAAAAATGTTATATAAAACTAATTGAGATGGAATATTTTTTTGTAATACTGGAGATGGATATATATTTATAATATACTTTGCTACATTTTTATTTACCGGTAAAGAATCAACAAATTTTACATATGATGTAATAATTTCTTTTATATCAAATTTATTTTTCAATAGTAAATTATAATAATAAGAAAAATGTAAATCAACATTACCAAATACAAATACTAAGCAACCTGTAATGTCTTTATATTTTTTAATATTTTTCAAAATGTCTTTTCTATTTATATTATCATTTTTAGTTAATCCTTTAGCAGTTGCCCCTTTATATTTAAAAACTTTAATTTTTGGATCTTTAAAAGAATTAAATATGTTTGAAAAACTATCTCCAAAAACTAATATTTTATACATTTTTTTATTATATTATAATATTTTTTTACAATTACACAAATTATTTGAAAACAATAAAATTGAAACAAAAAGAAGTCATCAAACAGAATATAAAAAATATAACATATAATAATCAGATATATAATCAGATATATAATCAGATATACAAAAATGACATTGGCATTATATTTTAATAAAGAATCAATTGAAGTCGGTACCGATGAAGTCGCCAGAGGATGTTTATTTGGTCGTGTTTACGCCGCCGCAGTTATTTGGCCTCAAGAAGACCCGCCTGATACATCATATTATCCACCAATTCGTGATTCCAAAAAATTAACACCTAAAAAGCGAGAACAACTCAAAGATTTCATTGAAGCGAATGCGATTGCGTTTGCGGTTTCTTATGCGACTGAACAAGAGATTGACCGACTTAATATTCTAGCGGCATCTCAACTGGCTATGCATCGTGCTTTGGATAAAGTTCGTAAACAGGTTGATTTTGACCATATTTTGGTTGATGGTAATTATTTTGTACCTTATCAAACTTATACATTTAATACATTTGAAAAAGGTGATGATAAATTCTTCTCAATCGCCGCAGCTAGTATTCTAGCTAAAGTTTATCACGATCGTTATATTAAAGATTTAGTAACTGAATATCCTGATTTGGAAAAATATGGATTACAAAGTAATATGGGATATGGGTCAGCCGGTCATATGCGCGCAATCTCTAAATATGGTGTATCTCAGTTTCATCGTAAAACGTTTAAACCGTGTACAGGAAAACAAATAACATTAGAAAAAAATCAACGTCAATTAATTGATGACGAAGAAGATAATGAAGTAGAAAACAATGAAGTAGAAAACAATGAAATAGAAAATGAAAACTAATGATATATTTTTTTATCTAATTTGTAGTTCTTTTGGTGTGACATAATTTTTTACGTTTTCTAGGTTATCTAGGTATGATTTAACAACTGTTCCTGAAAAATTTTTATCTTCTGGAATTTGGCTATTTGATTGGTTTTTGACATAAAAATATCTCCAACCAAGGAATTTATTATTATTTTTGAAGAATACATCGTGAAATCCGTTACATACGGGTGGTAAGTCTTTTTTTTCTAAAGCATTACATCTATTGTCGTCGCTGAACTTTTCTTCTAATTTCAATAACAAATCATCTTCGGATTTCATTTTTTTCTTATCTTGGTGTAATAAATAATAATATGAACCCAAAGCAACTTGAATTAAAATTAATAAAATTAAAATTTGATACACATCTTTGACCATTATAGTCCTTTATTTATATTTATATTTACAATTTATAATTTACAAAGAAAAAACTAAAATGTGTTTCTGATTTTATTATTGTATAATTCGGTTAACAAATTACTCCAATCATCAATTGATGCTTTTTCTTGAAATAGGAGATGTTTATTTTTATTTATTTTTTCCACAATTGTTTGACGCCATACTTTATCCGTCGCTGTTTTTACGGCTAATTTAACATAAGTTTGAGGAGTATCCGCAATCATATCAATAAATCCCATTTTTTTATACATACCAAACGTAAAACGACCATTAAGATATTTGGTTGGCATTGTAACAACAGGAATATTTAAATCAAATGCTTCCATACTTGTATTACAACCACCGAATGGGTATGGATCAATCATAACGTCCATTAATTTTATAAGATTGGTGTAGTTAATAATTTCCAGTGGTGGTAAGAATAATAATCTTTTAAAGTTAGCTTCACCCATTAATTTCATCATTCTATCGGCTTGACTTCGGCAAAATGGTTTATTATATGACATTAATATTCTAGCTTTTGGATCGGCTCTTAAGATACCATCCAATATTTTTTCGTATTCCTCCGAAATTTTAAATGATGATTGAATACATCCGTAAATATTCATAGTATCATCCAATTTAAATGCACTTCTTGGTTTAAATACATAATTTTCAGGTAATAATAATTTAGATGGTGGGTAATAATAAGTTGATAGACTATTCATTAAACATATTTTTTCGGAATAATGATTTTGAATTTGACTTTCTTCTATTTCAAAGAATTTACTAGAGACATAATAATCTATTGTATCAATCCCAGATGTTTCAGAATGTCCCCAGGTTGTAATTTGGATTGGTGCTAATCTAGCATAAGCTAAATAAAGTGCATTCATTAACATTCCTAGTTCACAATATATTAGAATATCAAAATTTCTTTGCTCAATGAATTTCCGAGCTTCAATCAGTTGTTTAGGTAATTGGATATAATTATCTGATAACATATCATAAAAAGTCTTACTGATAGTTCCTTTTATTTTATCGGGTGCGGCGAAACCCATATAATATACTTCAAATTTATCGCGAGGTAATTTAGAAATAATACCAATTCTATCTCTTAATACTGATGAATCCATTGTTAAAAAATCGGAAAAGAAACATACCTTGATTTTTCCACTAATGTGTCTATTACTTAGATTAACACTGATATAATTCAAATCCGGACATATTTTACGCATCAGTTTGGAATAACTCTCTAGAATAGCCCTGTTATTTCGGTTTTGATAAGAAATTGAAAATAATGGATTGATTGAATCGCATACTTTTGTAAGTTCACTTATGTTTTTGAAATATAATGATTTAGGAAAATGAGAATAAAACATTTCTATATTTTCCATTAAAATTTTCCGTTGTTGGTCAAGATTGTCCAGTTTAAAATAATTAAAATGGAAAAATAACCAAGTCATAATTGGAACATATTCTAATTCAACTAGAACATCAAATATTTTTTTACGATATATTAAGTCATTCCATCTTATTTTTTCTAAAAATTTCTTATCTTCTGGGGATACAAACAATAAAATAAATGATATTACATTGTCTTTAATATGCTCAAAAACATAAGTCATTGACTCTTTTCTAATATTTAGTTCATTTGTTTTAAAAAATCGTTTCATATTAGTAAGTATATTTCTAAAATTATGATTTAAAAAAACACGTCGTGTTTTAGCATCATTAGGGTATAATTCTTGGGCTTTTGTGTAAAATGACATTTGATTTTAAATTTATTATAAAATTTATTTTTATTATTATACCTATTTCTTTAATCTAGAAAATGATATTTTGATTTGTTTTTAAACCCAACATATTAAAATAAATAAAAATAAAATCATAGTAAAATAAAGGGCTATAATAAAAATAAATTTTATAATAAATGTCTTTTGAAATTGTGAATGACAAAAACTTGGTATTTAATTATCCTTTCTTAGTTTTATCTGATAATAATAATATTTGTAAAACCTGGGAAAAAGCTTTAGAAAATGCGGATTTCAAAGCCGAATATAATTTATTAGGTGAAAAAGACAAAAAAAATATTGATGACAATCTTCAATCTAGAACTTGCCAAACAATTAACAACATTAAACAATGTTTCACAAGCGCTGGGAAATTAGAAACCTGTTCGGGAATTAAAAAAGACAATCCCAATAATATGAGTAATATTATGACGAAAATCACAAAAGAATTAAGTGATAAAAAAAATATTGATATTAAAAAATTAGACGATGAAACCCAAAATAGAAGAACAGTTATTGATAATTTAATTACACACTACACCAATCGCAAAGAAATGTTAAATATGAATGATGGGTATCATAATACTATAGACGAAAGTATTAATAAAAGAAGACAAGAAGAAGTTGAATTAGGAGATAATATAGATAAAACAGACAATCTTAAAGAATTTTCACAAGAAGACATTAAAAACGAACGCTCCTCATTTTTTTGGTATCAATCAAAAAATAAAATTATCAATAAAATAATCTGGTATTTATTAATAATCTTTATTTGTATTATTGTAATACATATGTTATTATTACCTTACTATAATTAGTAAGATTACATTATTTATTCTGTCGTTTCAATTTCTTCATCTTCATCATCATTTGAAGTTAAGGCGTAACCTTTCCATTTCTTTTTAGCATTACATTTACCAATTAGTTTGTTCAAACGTTTTTCTAGTTCACGTCGTGTGTTTTTGCGAGTATCAAAACTATTACTCTGAAGAAAAGCGCGAAATCTCGGAAAAATATCATCAATGCCAAAGCTGGAATTAGGATCTTGTTTTGTATTTTCCTCTACGAATTGGGAATAAATATCGCTATCTGTACGATATTCTTCAGTTACTCGTTTAACTTCAAAAGGTTCATCAATACCTTTGTTTTTGTAAATGCTTTTATAAATTGAAATTAACATATTCATAAAAACTTCGCGCCAATCTTCTAATTTATTGGTTAATGTTCTGTCAATTAAGAATTCATATTGTTTACTTGGATTAGGTAAATCACAGAACTTTGAAATAAATTCAACTACGCGAATACGACGCCAAGTACCATCGTCATCCGATGGAATTTTAGGCAATTCATTACAAGTCAGAACCAATTTAAATTTAGGTCGGAAAGTAATTGGAGGACAGTTTAATTTACGAGCAGTAATCTCATCACCACCAGTAAGTTGTTTCATAAAACCAGCCTTGATTGAATCATCCGATTCAGCTTCGTCCAACGAAATAAAGCGTTTACCACGAGTTTCAGCCAAAACAGGTGATGCTTGTTCTGAACCCGAACGACCTTGTGTTAAAGCAGTAATCGGCATTGAACCATAATAGCCACCGACAGTTTTTTTATAAAAATCAATCAACATTGATTTACCGTTTGAACCGACACCGGTCCAAATGTGAAACTTCTGTTCTTTATTAGCACCGTGTAAGAAACTAGCCAGAAGTGTAAGAACGTAATTTCTAACCTTTTCAATAGGTAGAATTTTATTAATCAGTTCTTCAACATATGACATCTTCTCGTAATCTTCGGCCTCCAAATGTTCAATGTAATTAATACCAGTTGACAAAGTAATATTATCTTCGGGATAACCTTCGCGAAACTCATCCTTATCAAGGTCATAAATACCATTGAGAAAGTGTAAAAGATTGTCGTTGGAGTCAAGTTCTTCCTCAAATTTAGCATCATAAAAGAACTCACGACATTCCGTAAATACCGAAGCTTTGTAGCCAACTGTTTTTAATTTTGATACCAATTCCGATGATTTCTTAAAACGATTTTGCCAACCATCTTTTTCAGAACAATCTTCTTTAAATTCATTTGCCTTATTACTACAAATGATACCATAATCGTAATAATCCTGCGCAACTTCCGAGGAAATCTTCTTCTTCAGTTCATTACCCTTTTCATTTAAATTCCATTTGTTATTACTGTAATGATACCAACGATCATTATTAATAGACGAACATTTGAATTCGTGTTTGTATTTTTGATGAATATAACGAGCAACATCGGTATGTGTTTGATTTGTTGACGCATATAACAATTTACCGAGTGAATCTCGCGTAATTTCGCGATATTTGTTCAAGTTATCTTCTTTAGACCATTTATGTAATGTTCCAATACCTAATAGTTGTTCCTTGACACGCGAAGTAGCGCGTATCCACTCATTGCGACAACCTTGTTCGTCAAATTTACCAGAACATTTCTTACTAAATTCAATAAAGGCATCCTCCAAACGATAATCAATGTTAGACAAACACCAGCAAACACGAATCCAACTTTCATAGTCGGTCGCACGTTTATTGGATAAACACTCTTTCGTCAAACGCTCAGCAAACTCAAAGTCTTTATCATCTATTTTATTTTTATTAACTTTTCCATTTTCGGGATTATTTTTAGCAACAACCGCGGCCTTGCTTAATTTTTTAGAATTAACCCCGTTTTTCTCGGTATTATCTTTATCACTGTCAGGAATACTTTCGTACTTTTCCTTAACAGGTTCTTCAATCCCGAATTTAATAGGCGTCAATTCTTTCTTAAAACTAATAGACAAAGTCTTGAACAGTTTATAAGAACATTTATTCGGATTTTTCATTTGAAGAGGTTCGCATTCACCGGTACCCATAGAATAAATATTGGTAATCTTATAAGATTCAAAACCAGGTTTGGTTGAACCATACATAAACCAATTATTCGCACGAATAACAGATAAATCAATGATGTTGCGAATGTCATTTGAAACATTCATTTTATTAAAAAGCTCTTGAATTTCAGGGTGTTCAACCATATCGTGACGGATCAAGAATTGGATTTTATATGGAGGACAAAGTGTCGGATAAACGATATGAATACCGTCTTTAATTTGATTACCTTTGCCTTTAACTGCTTTTTTCTTCTCCATCACATAAGCAATTTCGTGTTCGTTAAGAACTTCGGCGTCAATATATTGTGAGAGAACCTTATGAAAAACCCGTAAATAAGTTTTAATGTCTTCCTCAGTGTAAATCTTATTCACATCTGGATTATCCTCTTGTTTTTGACGAAAATCCAAATCAATCAGAATAGGACTTACTTCTTGATGATGAGCTTCGGTTAAATGATATGTTTGTCCATTGACAATAACATCATTATAATAAACTTGATAAAAAGCTTCCATCTTATCAACTGGAATATGATAAGAACCACCTGAACGAACACCTGGATTAGGCAACGCTGTGTGGGTAATTTTTGTATTAATACGATCTTCTTGTTTAACGCGATATCCTTTTAAAAAATCTTCCAATGAAGGGAGCGACGGAGTATCATTTTCTTTATCTTTTTCTTTTTTAATTGAAGTCATTTTGGTTGATTGTATTTTAATTATGATAAAAAAATAAAATCAATTTTTTTTAACACCCTTAATTTTTTTTACTCATTTTCGTTTTATATTATTTTGTTTTTTAACAAAAATTAAAAATTAAAAATAAAAAAAAAATTAAAATAGCGGAAAAAATAAATTTGTGCGTTCAAAAAAATTAAACGCAAATATCATCAATACCATCCCAAGATACCTTACATTTCTTAGCCCAACGGCATTTAGCGTAATTACCGGTTTGTTGATTTTTAAAGAAATCCGTATCAAAATCCATTAAACCACCTTCCTGACCACGGGTTAAACACAATCCCATTTTATTAACATTACGACATTTAGCAGGTCCTTCAACCATCCAATAATCAGGACATTCGGCACGAATAATCTTATCCCCTTTTTGTTGGGCCTTTATTTCTTTGGAATATTGACGATAATAATAAACTAGAATAAAAATAAATAACACCACTGCGAATGTATAAATAGCTGTCTCAATCATTTGTTTAGCTTTTTATTTATAAATAAAGAAATAATTACTAGACAGCTAGAAAGATTTAAAATGGAAAAACACTTCCATTGTATTTACACGTTTCACCTTTCATCATTACCCTATATGTATAATAATTAAATACAATATAGATAATACCAAACATAAATGCGAATAATGATATAAACGCTTTCATTAAAATGCTATCATTTTTATGACACAATAATGCTAAAGAAACCGCTGTTAAATTGACAACTAGTAATATCATAACTAAGACGAATTTCCAAAGAATATCAAAAAAATCATAAAATGCGGTTTTACCTTCTTCACTTATAAATTGAACACTCATTTATTTTACTATAATACTTTTTTAATACTTTTTTAGAAAAAAAGTAATATCAAAAACAAAAAGAAAAACAAAACAAAAAGAAAAACGTAATTAAAAGCAATTCAATTAATCATATTGGAGGATTTCTATTTTATCTGGAATAACAAATAATTCCGGATGTTTATTATTCAATTCTTTAAGTAATCCAATTAAAAATCCGATTACAATTTTAATATCGTGACTATATGGATTATTAACCCATTCATAAATATTTCCAATTGTCAAAGAAATATTATAACCAATATTATTTAGATTATTAGGTGTTTCTTCGTTTATATCTATCATATTGGTTTTTTTTCGGATCCATAAATCTAAATCCCAAAAGCTAACTGCATAAATTGGATATGTAGCAAGAGTTTCATTTAACCATTTAGAATAAACACTATGTAAATCAAACGAATTTAATTCCATTGTAATAATATCTTTATTAAATTCATTTATTAATTTATCCAATGAAATTAAACCCTCCTCCCAAGAATAATTACCACGACAATATGATGGATGTCTGTAATGTAATTGTTCACCGTTGATATTAGTCTCGTCAGGTTTTACATAATCACATACCCAACAAAATTCATAACCACAATTACATTTCATATGATTACAACCATCCATTTTATTAACCACAACACCACATTTTAAACAATTCTTATATTCAATATTGTTTTTATCCTTATCCATATTCAATTGTGTCATTATTCGCATAATTGTCAAATGATTAGAACAATAAATTGGTGTTAACAAATCATTATCTGGTTGATGTTGAATATCACATAATCTAGGAACATCTGATTTGTTAATTATATTACACCCAATGTAAGAACATAAACGATAATTCTTAATCGGTGCTAAATCACTTATTTTAAGGGCATTATACAATTCATCTGGTATGATAAATACATTATTTTGTTGATATTTCCGACAAAAACTACATACAAAATGACACTCGTCAATATAATCACCTTGTTTATAATTATTGTTAAAATACAATTTATTAGCACATTTTAAACAGATTTGGTGATTATCACATTTCATATAAAATGCTGTATCTGAATAATAATTTTCATCACATAAATTACATTTATTTAACAAATAACCAAAAAGGAACTGTTCCAGGATAGAACCAACCGATTGAATCAATTTATTATTATTTTTATCTTTATCCAGATTATTCGTATTCTTATTATTACTGTTAAAATTAAATACACTAAATAGTGAGTCGCCGGAATTAGCCGAATAATTATTCTTATTTTTATAGATTGTTAAAAAATCATTGATATAATTTTTAATAAATGTATTATTAACATTTAATAAATTATTACGGGTCTTCCAAAGAAAATTAATAATATCAACCTTTAAATTATTATTGAAATTGAATGGTTCAATGTATTTACTGACTTTATTTGAGAAAATATCTAATGACTGTATCATATGGTATTTCTTACTTTTTACATCATTTATGAACCAATTGATAAAAATATTTAAAAGAATTACTAAAATATGTTCCGAATTTATAGGCACTATTTTGGTAAATACATCATCATAATGATATTTGTAAATATACCGACTAATTTCTTTATTCTGATGAAACAATATTTTGATATAGTTCATATACAATTTATTAACCGTAATATTGCCAACCGAAAGAATATGATTTCCGTTCAAATTAATGAATGTATGAAGATATGTATTATTTCGCATCATTTTACTCCAATTGTATTTAATTACATCATCCAATGGATGATTAGAATATAATAAAAAATGAATTAATAACATCAAATCATTTTTTTGTAAATTTATCCCAACACACCGAAATAATTGATAGAATGATAATTGAAAAAAATCATCCGCGAATTTAAACGGAAATTTATCAGTTGTGTTTTTAACAAAAGGTGTTATGCGATTGTTTTCCTGTATGGGAATATTATTATTACAATTCAATGTTTTATAATCATTTACCGTAATAACTTTCAAAACCTTAGAAATAGTTTGGCAAATACTATTAATATCATAATAATTTGTTTTGAATTTTGTTAATTCCGCTTTCAATGTCGCCAAATCAATTGTTGATGTATCAATAAAAATTATATACTCGGGGTCTTTGTACCATAACATTTTTAATATAAGTTTTTCGTAAACCACCGAGTTGTATTTTTCTATTTTTTTAGAAATAATACGATTGTTTAAATATAAATTATTAATCAAAACCATTGATGTAATGTCAATGTTTTTAATTGTTTTTATCGTTTTTAATTTAAAAATGATTTGGTCAATAAAACCAATAATCCATAAATATCTGTTATTAAGCAAATAATTAATATTATAACATTTATTATTGATAATCTTCATATCATTTATATGATTCGTAAATGATAAATATAATTGGTTCAAAATGATTGTATTTAATTTACAATCATTCTCATTAATTAAAATATTTTCTAAAAGCAAAGCAGCTTCAATATTAGTTAAATCATCGGATATTTCCAATTTAAAATTATTGGTTTCAAATAGTTTAGAATTATTATTGAAAGAATTACCTAATTTTAAATAGTATTTATCATTTTTTTCATTAAATAAATATTTAATATCATTAATTAACTCCATACAATTAATTAAATATTATAATTTAAGATTTTGTTATAATCTTTTTAGTCCTAAAATAAAAAATAAAAAATAAAAAATCAAAAATCAAAAATCAAAATTCAAAATTTCATTATTTTATTGTTTAATATTACACAATTTTTTAAGTGTAGATGTTTTTCGGGGTTAGGGATTCCGTCATTGCGAGTGTTGATACAATTAAAAATGAGATTGATATATTGATTACCATACTTTTAATTATCAAAGTGTAATTAAAATATTTGGTAATTTCTAAACTTAAAATCCACAAAAGCAAACCAGTTAATGTCATTGAGATGAGCAGATTAAGATAAATAATCCGATAGTTGTTTAATAGATAAATACCCATTATACATCCAACAAAACTGGTTAAATTAATTAAAGATTCGGAAATCTTAGTAGTTTTAATGATAAAAGTAAGTGTTATCACGTATGTTAAACAAATTATATAACTCCACAAATAAGCAGAGCAAAACATATTCAACCAAAATATGAAGTTAAAGGCTTTACCATTTTCTTCTAAATCAACATATTTGTCTATATTATAATATTTAATATAAAATTTAAATGCTTCTTCATAACTGCTAAAATTATTTTCCGTTGAAAAATAATAGTTATTAATTGTGACAGAATTATCACACTCAAAAGTATTTAAAATTGGCATTATTATTTTATGATTTATTTTGAGTTATTTTGATTTATTTTGATTTATTTATGATTTATTACAAGGATTCAATTTTTTTGTAAAAAAAAATGATAACCACAAAAAGAAGATTGTTAAAAATCGGTTAATTTGGAGAATTCTTCAAAGTTGATTTCTTCTTCCACAATTGTTTCAGGAGAAGGCGAACTCAGTGGGCTATTCGGTCGCTTGCGTGAAATCATCGGAGACTTAATATGCATACCTGAATTGAAATTGAAACGTGAATGTTTCGCTTCCATCTCGGCATCAAGTTTGATGATGTGAAGCTTAACCATCTGAGCCAACAGATATTTCTTATTTTGTGTCCCCAGTTTGTTCTGGTTTTTTTGGGTTTGATTCTGGATTTGAATGAGTTGACCCAAGTACTTTTGGAATTCCAACTCTGACTTAAATCCTTCCGCAATGGCGCAAAGGTTATAGAATTTATCTTCTTGTATTTCATCGGATTCATTTTTATCAAACGAATTGATGAGCTCGTCAACCGCAAGCATCAAATAACGAAGAGAATGGGCCATTTTAATGGATTATTCTTTAATATTTTAATACGAAATAATTATATAAATCAAAATCAATTTTTTTATAAATTTTTAGGGCGAAAATTCTAAATCGCCCATACCAGATGTTATACGTAACATATTATAACTAATCGCATAAACAGTACACGTAAATGTATAGCTTTCACTAGAATCTATCGGATTAGTATTAATTAAAAGGTCAATGCTATTATACATTGAAAAATTACAAGTTCCACTCGGCTGTGTAACCTTAGCATTTGTATTATCCAACGCAAAAGAATAACAATAAACACCTGTTCTAGGTATTCTAGTATGCGACTCTAATGGTTGTGCGTTATTAAAATAAACTGCATCTTTCTCAGTGAATCTATCATAACCATTTAACAATAACTTAGCATTCGCCAAAATTTCTTTGTCTCTATAATTAGCAAAATTAGCCGACGTTATCTGTTTTGTAGCACCGTATGAATTATAATAACCTAGGCTATATGGGGGATTCACTTCATCAGTCCAATTCGTAAAATTGGTCCAATCATTATGTGCGTCAGTATCACTGCGTTTAGTACACCAGACTAATTCTTTAGTAGGATGATGTAATTCAAGACGTATTGTATGACTACCACTTCCTTTGATACCTGTTTCATTAATTCTAAAGACTCGCTCAATTAAGTATTCGTGATCAACATTGGCGAATCTCTTTCTTTCTTCGGAATCTAAGAATATATAATTTACTTCTAATCTAGGATTAATATCAAAGCGAATTAATGACCTAGTTCCATCCACATTATACTTCGCCAATGCTGAATTAGTTAAGAAATTTTCTATTCTTTGTCTAGCACTATTTTCATTCGGTTTAATTCTATATCCATAATTAAGTGATGACGTATCTGTTTCAATAATTGTGTATAAATCTTTAACTGGTCTCATTATAAATTGCATTTCCACTTCGTGATATTGTAGAGCAATCAAGGGTAATGCTAATCCAGGATGACGATTAAACCAAAAAATCAAAGGAACATATAATCTATAACTTTTAATTGAAGGAATAAAATCAATCCCAATGGTTGCATTCGGATAAACTCCGTTATTACCACCGGCATTAGCGGGGTCATATATTTCCGGAATGTTTCCGGTCATTCTATTATAGCCATCTCTTTGGTCGGCTGTTAAATTGAGTTCGTGCCAAATATGCATCCATTCACCATAATGTTCATCTATTTTACGTCCTTGAATATAAATAGCAACGGAACGAATAATCATAGTTCCAATGTTTTTTATCCATTGAAATTCTCTCCCTGGCGGAGACATAATCTCAGGTAATGTAAAAGAAAAATAAACCTTGCTTATCAAATCAGCGTTTCTGTCAAATTTACGAATAAATGTTTTTTCCTGGTAAAATGATAATTCCGTTTTATCTAACTCTAAACTTATGTTCTCCATTGAAAAATTAGTATATCTACGATAAACAGTCTTAAAATATGATATTAATGGGGAACCAGTTAAATAAATATCCTGGTTTCCATAACCAGCTAATTGTAATAATCCTCCAGCCATTTATATTTATATTAACTATAACTATAACTATATTACTTTAATAATGATATTATAATTTGTTATTATAATTCTTACACTTAAAATTTAAATAAAAACAAAAACCAAATTAAAACCAAACTAAAAATCAAACGGACAAAAGAAAAATTAAAAATAGTAAATGTAATTCCCTTCATCTTTTGGTATTTTGTCTTTTTTGATTTTGAATTGTGAAAACAGTGGGTCATTGAATTGTTTAAATGGAATTGCGCTATTAACATTATGTGCGATTTTGACATATAAATCAAAAGATAATTCGCTAGTTTGTAGGTTGTTTCCGTATTTGTCAGTTGTCCACTTTTCTAGCAACGTAGCTATCGGTGAATTGCGATTAAAATGTTCGGCAATTGTAATAGCTAGGTAAGATAAATCAAAACTGGGATTTGGTGCGTGTTTTATTTTAGTGTTGACAGTGTAAGGATATGTGTATTGACCACCAGCATCACCATTTGGTTTAAAGACATCACTAAAGAATTGTATATCATCAACTCTGAAAACAGCTCTGGCAAAATCAATGATTTTTGTGATTTTACCGAAAGTTGGTATTCTGTAATAAGTTCCTTTAACAGAAAAATATAAATACGGAATTTTTGTCGGTTTTAACATAATATTGCTGGAATGTAAATCATTATGAGTGAATTTGAAATGTTTTTGCGCAACAGCTAAACCAAAAATAACCTGGAAAAGTATTGATAACCATTCTTGTTCAGATATTTTATTTTTAGTTACTAATTCATCTAATGTCATAGACATTTTTTCCATCGCAATTAATTGAACTGGAAAATTATTTAACTTAACATAATGCGATTTTTCGTCCAAATCAACATCATCAATGTTCTCCTCTTCATCATCATCCTCATCATCCTCATCATCTTCTTCTTCGTCATCATCTTCAGTTTCCCATTCAGACTCATCTTCATCTTCATCTTCATCTTCTTTATCATCTTCATCTTCATCTTCTTTATCATCTTCATCTTCATCTTCTTTATCATCTTCATCTTCTTTATCATCTTCATCTTCTTTATCATCATCTGTTATTTCTGTAATTCCAGTCTCATCTGTTATTTCTTCAATTTCTGGGTCAGATTCAAAATCTGTGCTTTGGTTTGAATTACATCTTTTGCGTTTAGGTTTATTTGATGTGATATCAATTTCAAAAGTATCAAAATCAATTGCCTCGGCACCGAGTGTTTGGTCTTTATCTTTTTGTTCTTCTGGGTCAATATCTGGTAATTCGTTTATTCCATCAGTAATTGATATACTTTCAATTTTGAAATATTTGTCTTTATTTTCTTTGAACCAAGTATCTTTTTTAATTGAGTCATATTCATCCGAAATATCTTGTTTAAATTCTTCGGCGATACCTAAATAAGAACCATAGAAATACGGAAATGTAGGACATTTACCTTTTTCAACTAATCCACTGGCTAAATAGGCAAATAATGTTTCAACATACGAAAAATTGTGAGGTGAATTTATTTTTTTATTCGTAAGATAATCAAAAATATTCGGCATTAATCCAGATGGTTGTAATTGATATTCGTTCATCATAACATTAATTGGTTCTAAAATCGGATTGATTTTAAAATGAATTTCATTCTTTTGTGGTACCCCTTCCGAATTTTTCTTTTTGATATATCCTAGAAAATCCAAATCGGATGTTTCTCCGTCCCGTTCTATTTTTTTATCTAATCTAGTTAGTTGATATTTGGAATCAAAAACAAATAATTGTTTAGAATAATCATTATTGTCAAAATTCTCCCAATACGTCATAGCTGGAAAATACGTTTGGAAATTCTTTAGTTTAAACCCAGCTTCAATACTTTTTTTAATATCTTCTTGACTTTTTTTGTTAAGTTTAGCTAATTTAACTGTTTTAGAATTATTTTTAGACTTTGTCATTTGTATTTTGACTATTTATAAAAAGATTATGATTTTATTTTAATGATTTAAACCTACAATTATTATAATCAGAACAAAAAAAAGAATATAACAAACAGAAAAAATTGAATGATTTATACGGATAAACAAGTATCATAATAACATACTAAACAAAAGATGAATACAACTATTTCTAACCAGTATTTCATTGGTTCGCGTCCAGTTTTAATTCATCCTGGATGGGGTGGATTTTATCTTGATGCATATCTGAAAGACCAATTTAATAATATCTTCGGTGTGGATAATTATTGTCCACTTAATCCAGATATATCTGTTCGTACGCACCCAAAAGTAATTTCGCTATTTGAAGAATTGTTTAATCAAATAAACTCTAAGATGTTTCTTGGATTGTCTTTTGTTTATATTCCGGAAGAATACATTCTTCATAATGCCGTGTCCATTTCCGAATATGATGGAATGGAAAATATTGAATTAAATACTCATAAATTGGCGATTGAAATTATCCGGGAAATCACAAATGATACCAACAAATCAGAATCTTTAAAACTGTCGGAAATTTCCACCATTCTAGCAACAAATTTCTAGAAAGTTTTTATTTTTGATATTACTTTTTTTTAAAAAGTAATTTGATATTACTTTTTTTAAAAAGTAAAAAGTAAAAAAGTTAAAAAATTTCTCTTCGTTATATAATAAAGTTAAAACTATAAAATAAATATGAGTTCAAATTTAATAAATACAACTTCGCAACCAAATAAAGAAATCCAAAGTCAAAGAAATTGTGTAAATCCTACTTCAGGCAAATTACGTTTTAGAGATTTTACCAAAACCCACGATGATAGTTGTTATCTTACCGAACAGACCAAACAAAGTTTAGGTCCCGGTAAATACCAAGTTAGCAACCACTACCACTGTGAATGTGGTATTCCAGATGTAGTTGAAAAGGCAACAAGCACCCCATTAGTTTATTACCAAAATGGTTATGGTGTCGGTGGTTGTGTTATCGATCAAAGCTCCGAACTTCGCTGGGGTAAATCCAAAAACAACCCCAAATGTCCCATTCAACTTTTTGAACGTCCTTATTTAACTGTTCCTTATATGGGTCGTGGGGCTGGTGACCAAAACCTAGAAACACAATTACTCCCCGGTGAACCCACCAAAGAAAAACGTCAATGCAGCACTCTTTCCGGGGTGACCATTGAAAACTACTTTACACCTTTAGTTGATCATCTCCGTGAAAACGTCCAAAACCCATCACACATTGTTGAGGAATACGTTCAAGAAGGATGGATCAGAGGTGGTAGCAACACTCGTTTAATTGTTCGTGATATTGATTACCTTGAAAGATGCGGATACCAATATATGAACAAATCTAGCAACGATACCTTCTGGGAAGCTAAACATAAACACTTCTAGTTTGCTTTTTTTTGTAAAAAAAAGCAATAGCAAAAAAAACTTATTTTTAAATTAAAAAAATAAAAAATTGATTTGGAATAAATCCAATCATAGAAATCAATAACAATAATCGTAAAACAAATAATCAAAATGTTTGTTGATGTTTTCGTATTGGTTCTTTTAGCCATTTTAATGCTTGGTGTTTTAATTAATAACACTCCAATCGTTCGTCTTGGTGGAGAATTCGTGCAAATTTTGCTTGCTGTTTTCATTTGGTTTTTAATTGTAATGATAATCGGTGGGATTATCTTTGTTATAATGCGTAGTCTAGCTATTCTTTTGAACAAACTTTTTGGGAAAAAAAATAAATTTGACTTCTAACTTACTTTTTAAAAAAAAAAGTAATATCAAAAAAAAGCATTTTTTTTACAAAAAAAGCAATGGTAAAAAAAAGCATTTTTTTTTGTTTTTATAGATAAACTACCATAACTGCCAAGCCTAATAGAACAAAAGCAATTAAGTATTTTAGTTTGAATTCTTTTTTGAATACAAATAAATCAACAAACATAAATACGATTAATGTTATAACTTGATAGATGACAACTAGAAATGGTTCTCTCATTCCTAGAACTTCTATACCAGCATTCATTGTCGGCATCATAAAAAGATATTCACCACCTGCGAGTAACCACATAATACCTAATCTAGGTAATAAAGAATACGTTTGAAACAAATTAGGTCCAGATAACCAAGCAAGTGATTGAAAAAACGCCGCTACAATTAAGGGTATAAACGGGAACGTCCATAAAGGAAATAAATTCTGATATAATTTAAGTAAAAAATTCAATTCTGATGTAGCAGCGGTTCTCATAGCAGGTGCCCCACCACCATTTAACATTAAAGGAATTACCATTTTTATATTATTATTAGTTTTTAATATCAAAAAAGAAAAATAAAAAAGAAAAATATTATGTATGTTGGTTATGGGTCAAATGCTAATGTTTTCCAAATTGATCCATTATGAACATTTATTTTATCATTTACAAAGCACATATCACCTTTTTCTGGGTTTGGTATTCTATCATCTCTTACACCAGCATCGGCAAATATTGCTAATTTAAAAGCTCCATAATTTATATTAAATTTACCTGTTGGACCAAAATAATCTATATTCACACCGCCATTTGTATCTGATGGACCTAACCAAACATTAACATCACCACATTTATTACCTCCATTACCTGATTGTATTATTATACTCCCTCCATTTGTTCCATATTGCGCATTATTATTACTACCACCAGCTTGAAGATAAATATCTCCACCATCACCTAATCTTCCAATTCCGGCTGCAATAGTAATTTGACCACCTGTTCCAGTTCCTTGACCATTTCCAGATCTAATTGAAATCTCTCCAGCAGAACTATTTAAACCTTGACCACCAGAACCACTTTCAATGTAAATTGATGTCCCTTCAATATCAGCTGTTCCTTTACCACCTA
>JACCDX010722200.1_pt1 | contig 50957 bp, 51 predicted proteins | sample 7449681 | NCBI WGS metagenome assembly JACCDX01 (sample SAMN15323450, study PRJNA562643) | freshwater metagenome | isolation source: river surface water | place: USA:Blue River Watershed | collected 2017-08-18
ATGAAATTCGTAAAATTAAACGTGATGCTAGTAAATTGATTCAAAATAAATCCGTTATGAGTGACCCTTTTTGGTTAGATACACCATCCATATTATTTCAAAGTGACCGTATGGCACAATTTTTCCCTACTTACACAATGACTTTTATAGAAAAGTTAAATGCTATTTCTCGTTTAGCCATTTATTTAGGAATTACACTATATATTGTTAGTTCCAATTACAATTGGTTATATTTAGCTATTTTAGTTCCTATTTTTACCGTTTTTATGTATAAAAGTCAAAAAGATAATATTGAAACATATTTCAATAATTACGATAGTTTAGATAATGAAATTAATGAATCAGAATTATTAACACCAAATACTGTTAAGCCGACTGTAAATAATCCATTTATGAATATTAATTTAATAACAGACGACCGAAATCGCGCACCAGCCACTGCTTCTTGGAATGATGACGCTGTAATGGCTGATATTGAAGATAAATTTAATTATAATTTATACAGAGATACTGGTGATCTTTATGGTAAGAACAATTCTCAAAGGCAATATGTTACTATGCCTAGTACTACCATTCCCAATGACCAAACTACTTTTGCTAAATGGTTATATGGAACACAAGCAACTTGTAAAGAAAAAACCATTTACTGTGCTCCTGAAATGCCAGCATATCCTTATCTTGATACAAGTAATGCTTACGAACATACAAATGTAAAATATTAAAAATTAAATTTATTAATTCTTATCATTTTTTATAAATTTGTTAAAAAATTATTATTTGTTAACAAAATTTTATATATTTATAATTTTTTTTTATTTATTTGCGTGATTTAGTCATAGTTTTAAGTAAAAAATATCCCATTACACAAGCATTTGCTACAACAAGACCTTTAGTTACCATATCATTCATTGAATCATTTTTATGTTCATCATATTCCATATGTTTTGAATCAACAAATGTGGAACAAGAAGAAGATGATGATTCAGATATTTCTGGTTCACAAGGGCAAGGATGAGGTGGGCAAGGATGAGGTGGGCAAGGATGAACTGGAATACAAGGTTCGCAATGATGATGTTTATCAGCACAAATAGTTAAGAATTTTCCAAACATAGCAACACACCAACTTTCTTCTTCACATTCGGTTTCAACAACACCGGAAGCGTGAAAAGATTTTTTACAATAAGCTAAACCAAATTGAAGATTTACATCATTTTCATAAAAACCGGCACATAAGAAAGGTAATACGTGAGAGTTAGGAACATCACCACTAATGGATTTAAATAAATCTGATGTAGGTACGGGGGCAATATTAAGGAATTTACCACAAGTTACTAAATCATTATTATAACCATTTGTTAAATAAGTAACTTTATGTAATAACTGACCACTTTCATTATAAGCATTTTGTAATGTTTCTGATGGACCACAGAAAAGGTCTCCAGCACATTGTTCATAACCAATAGGACCTAAATAAAATTCGGTTTGAATAAATTCAGATGGACAAGTTGTAGTAAAAGTATAAGGTTCAGATACATATTCAGGTACATAATAAACGCATTCACAAGGACCAATATGAGCATTATTAACTGATTTAAATACTCCATAATTATTTGAATAAACGTGATATTTAATAAATCCTAAAGAAAGGAAAGTAGAAGCTACAATATTTGCAACGGAGTTACGAATTATAGAAAACTCTATATCTGAAACAGTTTCAATAGATACAAAAGAACGCACATCAGATTGATAATCAGGATTAATGGTAGAAAATCCGTCAATATAAACATTTTGGACTAAAGATACATAAGCACCATCTTTTAAAGCTACATTATTTCCTTTATATTTAAAACCAATAACACTATTTTTAATTAAAGCGGAACCACCGTATATGGAAATACCGTTACCTTGACCGTACATAATTTCTAAATTTTGAATAATACAATTGTAAGAAGGAGCGGCTAAAGTAAGTGAATTAGAATTAGTAAGGGAAGAATCACCAGCAAAGTAAATATGGACATTTACTAAAACACAATTGTTATTATTTGTAATATTTCCGCCATATGTAACATTTGTTCCTTCTAAATTAATAGGTGAAACTTCGGTTACTAAAGTAGTATTTGTTACATTATTTCCGCAAACATATATACCAGCCCAAAGTGGTGAAAAAGGACCTAAACCACCGTTAAAAGTCCATTGTTTTTTATTATTTAAAGCAAAAATTTGACATAATGGAAGAATTGAAGTAAAAGTGATAGGACATTTACAAGTACCTTCAGCATATAATTTACTTCCTATTGTTACAATAAGTGAAGGAGGATTTCTTTGGTCAGAATAATCTGGACTATTTGCATAAATAGTAGTACCTTCTTCAATGGATAAAACGGAATTATTAATAACATTAATACGATTCATAATAACCCAATTTTTATCATTAGTCCAAACGGTATCATGAGTAATATCATTATAAAGTAAAATAGTTGGTTTATTAGGATTTAAAGAATTGCATTCTGGAATTTTATTTTGAAAACAATTATTCATTTTTTTTATTATATATAATTCTATATTCTATAATTTATTAAGATTATTTTTGTTTTTTTTATTTTTTTATTTCTTTATTTTATATTTAAATAATTATTTTAAAGTAAAATTTTAATAAAAGTAATTTTTTTAAAAATAATATCTATTAAATATTAGAATATAGTAAAAAATAAAAATGAATCAATTTGTTATAAATCAAGAAACTCGTTTATCATATGACCCATGCTATCTTTCAGGCGTTGATTCTACAAATTCTCGCCTTTCACAATATGCTTTAGATAATCGTCAAATCAATGATGATTCATTAAACCATACTGAAATTCGTGGTTTATATCGTAATAATCACGATGGTAAAGGTACACATGTAAATGATGAAACCAAACTCCGTCATGGACAACGTTGTTCAGAAAAAGGTCGTGTTGCTAAAACTTTAGATACTGTTCTTTTTGCTGGTCCTCCTTTTATGGGAAATGGTTCAGCTGTTCTTAAAAATCCTGATGTTAAATCAACTTTAATGACTGGTGAACAAACTCATGTTAAAAAGAGTACTGCTCCTACTTGCGGTGTTACAATTGACCGTTTTACTCCTTTAATTGGATGTATTGCTGATAATGTACAAAATACTGAACATATTATTCCTGAACATTGGGTTCGTGGTGGTATGAGTACTCGTACTGTTGTACGTAATTCAGATTATTTAAAATCTCTTGGGCAAAAATAAATCTAAAATATAATAAATAACTTTACAAAATAACTTTACAAAATAAATTTACAAAATAAATTTAAATTAAAATTATTAATAAATTTATTAATAATTTTAATAAATATTAAGAATATTATTTTATATTTTATTCTAATAAAATTATAGAATTATATTGTTTATAATGAGTTCTTATGTGTTAAAAAATAATAATCAAAATTATTTTTTTGATAATGTATCTCGAAAGAATATTAATAAAAGAAATATTATTGAAAGTTATGATAATATTATTGGTGAAGAAAATATTGTTAGTGAAGAAAACAATACTTTACAAAATTTAATTGTTCAAAAATTTACAAAAAGTGGAACATCTGAATGGATTTCTCCAGTTAATGCAGATGTTAATTATATATTAGTTGGAGGTGGTGGCGGTGGTGGAAGTGTTGTAAATGAAGGTGCTGCAGGTGGTGGTGGCGGTGGTATGGTAGTACAAGGTTCTTTTAAAGCATTAGCTGGTAATAAATATATAATAAATGTTGGAGCAGGTGGAAATGGAGCATCAATTTATGAAATAACAAGTAAAAGTGGGAAAGCAACAATTTTTCAAGGTTATTCATCTCGTGATCCGGGTAAAAATGGACAAGATACAACTTTAACTTTATCTGATAAAAGTGTTATTAAAGCATTAGGAGGTAGTGGTGGAATTTCAACAGGTAAAAATAATGATTCAATTTTTAATGAAAATAAAAAAAGTAGTTCTGAAGGTGGACTTAAAGCAAGCAAAAATAGAAGTACTGGTGGTGTAAATGGTAATAAAGTAGGTGGTGGTGGCGGAGGTGGTGCAAGTGGTGATGGTGAAACAACAAAAACAAATACTGGTGGTAAAGGTGGTATTGGTGTAAATATAATTCTAAATAATGTTACAAGTACATATGGTAGTGGTGGAGCAGGTGGTACATTAAAAAAATATGTATCAAAACCAACAAGTGGTAAAAACAATAGTGGTGCTGGTGGTGCTGGTGGAAGTGCAACTAATTCAAATAGTAATCCAGAATATAAGACACAATTTGTATTATCAGAAGGTGGTACGGGTGGAAGTGGTATTGTTATTTTATCATATTATGATACTCCTGTAAACACATCAACAAGTACAACTATACCAGTTGAAGAAGAAATAAATAATTTAAATAAATATAATTTAATGCAAAATATGAATAGTAGTAGTAGTTCAAATGACAATTTAAATAGAATAATGAATACTAATCCGATTAATTGTTCGAATCAATGTGAAAATGTGCAAAGTTGTGTTGGTTTTGTTTATAATCAAAATGATAAAAATTGTTTATTAAAGCGAAATATATTAAATACATATGGTGAAACTGGTTCAGATATGTATATAAGTAAAAATAACCAATTAATTAATTTTACATACATAGGTGGATTAGATAAAAGTGATTCAACAATTGGTTCACCAATAAATGGTATAAGTATTGACCCAATAAATGGTAAAAGAGTAGAAGATGTTGCAGCTTTATGTATGAATACACCAAATTGTTCAGGATTTGTAAAAGATAATGAAAATAAGATATATACATTAAAAAGTGATTTTGCAAATACAACTCAATCTGATATAAATAAAAGAGAAATTCGTATTTTAAATAATGTTAAATCAATTAATTATAATATGGTACCAAATATGAATCGTTCTGGTTATGATTTAGGTTCAGATACAAATAAAAGTGTTGAAGAATGTTTAACTAAATGTGATTCAATGAATGGGTGTGATGGTGTTGCTTATGTACCATCATCACAAACTTGTAATTATAAACAAAATATTTTAAGTCCAGTTGCTGAAAATAATACTAATTTTTATACTAAAAAAAATATTAATTTATCAAAATTTATATTTATGTCTGGTAAAGATAAATATGGTGCAGATATTGGAACTCCAATTAGTGGCAAAACAATTGAAGAAGTTGCAACATTATGTATAAATACACCAAATGCAGTTGGTTTTGTTCGCGACCCAACAAATGGAACTTGTTATTTAAAGAATGATTTAAATGGATTATATAATTCAAATCCAAATTTAAGAGAAGTTTATGCTTTAAGTAGTGTAACAACATCAAATTATGATAGTAATGCAAATTATAATATGACATTAAATATGAATCGTAGTGGGTTTGATATAAGTTCAGAAAATGGAAAAAATGTTGAAGAATGTTTAGCAAAATGTGATACAATGAATAATTGTGTAGGTATTTCTTATATTCCTTCATCTCAAACTTGTAATTATAAAAAGAGTGTATTAGGCGGAAGTACTGATAATAATAGCAATTTATATGTTAAGAAAAGTGCTGTTGGAACACAATATAATTATTTACAAGGTAAAGATAGATATGGATTTGATATTGGGTCTCCAATAAGTGCTGAATCACCAGATGAAATGGCTCAAAAGTGTAATGATAATGTAAGATCTGGATGTATTGGATTTTCAAAAGATATTAAAAATAATCAATATTATATGAAAAGTAGTGTAACAAGTTTAAATAATTCAACTTCACGCGATATGTATGTATTAAATAATCAAAAAACTACTAATTATGACCCAACTTGGAATTATTCAATTTCTCAAAATACAAATAGACCAAACTTTGATATAAAAGTTGAAAGTGGAAAAGATATTCAAGAATGTTTACCACAATGTGATAATATGCCAACTTGTACAGGGGTTGTATATAATCCAACTACACAAACTTGTTATTATAAAGAAAATTCATTAGCCGGTACACCTGATAATAGTTCAACATTATATGTAAATAAAAAGCGAAATTTATATAAATTTTATTATGCATCTGGAAAAGATAGATATGGTGCAGATATTGGTAATCCAATTACTGGTAAATCTATTGAAACAGTTACTGGATTATGTACATCTAATCCAAATTGTAAAGGATTTGTACGTGATCCATCAACTGGAACTTGTTATTTAAAGAGTGATTTAACTGGAATGTATAATGCTGACCCTAAAAAACGTGAAATTTATATATTAGGTGGTGTAACAACAAGTGATTATGACCCTACTATAAATTATAATGGAAAAGAAAATATAGACCGTAGTGGTTATGATATTGGTTCAGATAGTGGATGGAGTGTTGAAGGATGTTTATCAAAATGTGATAATATGACAAATTGTGCAGGAGTTGCTTATGTTCCATCAACACAAAGTTGTTATTATAAAGAAAATACATTAAATACATATCCTCAAAATGATAGAACTTTTTATGCTAAAAAGAATACACCTATAAATAATTATTCATTAATATATGGATATGATAATCCAACAAATTCTGTTGGCTTTGCTTCTGGTACAAATGCTTCAATAACAAGTTGTGCAACTCAATGTAATAATATGAATAATTGTATTGCTTATACATGGGATGCAAATCAAAAAAATTGTAGTTTTAAAAGTAGTTTATCATCAATGTCATCAAATGTTCCAAATAAAGAATTATATTATAAAAATAATATGGTTCCATCTGGATATACTTATGTTCCTGCAACTGAAAGAAAAGATTATGATATAACAAATATTAGAGGTAATCCAAATGATTGTAAAAATAAATGTGATTCTATTCCAGAATGTAAAGGATTTATATATGATGAATCACAAGGAGCTTGTTGGTTGAAAAAAGATGTAATAAATGGAAGAGTAGCAAATAGTACAAAAGCTTTATATGTTAAAAAATAAATTATATAAAAAAATAAAAAAATGATTTATAAATAATATTAAAATAAATTTAATATTAAAATAAAAATACTAAAAATAGTAATAAAATATTTATAAAATAATTATTTTATAAAAAAATGATTAAACAATATGTATATTTATCATCACAATTAGCACAATTATTTAATGCTAAAAGTGAAGAAAAGAATTTAGATTGTGAAACTTTTTATGAAAATCAAGAATTAGAAACAAGAATCTTTTATGAATATTTACATATTTTTGGATTACTTTTAACAAAAAATTTTTATTATACTTCTAAATAAATTTTATATCATGATGTGGAGATGGATAAACAAAAGTATTTAATGGTTTTAATTTGTAAATATTTATATAATTATTCCATAATTTATGAAGATTTGGAAAATCATAATCATCCATAATAAATATTGTTCCATTTTTTGATAAATAATATGAATTAATTATATCATTAATTGCAACAAAATCATCGTGACCGCCATCAATATGTATTAAATCATATTTATTTTTTAAATATGGTAATATTGTAACACTATTTCCAGAAATAAATGTAATACGATTTCCAAAAATACTTTGTAATTTCATATAACACGGTATTGTATATTTATGGTCATTTAAATCAACACATGTAATATGTATATTTGGATTACTTATTAACATTAGTAATGTTGAGAATCCTGCATTAAATCCAATTTCAATAACATTTTTAATATTTTTATTTAAAAGTAAATTTGAAATATTTTTTTGTTTATAAATGAATTCATCTGTATAATTTGTAGTATGATGTTTCATAAAAATATTTCCTTCTAATGGTTCATTTATACTTAATATTATAGGTAATAATTCTTTATTTATAAAATCTTTTGCTTTATTTATATTTTGATATATTGTATAATCTTTATAATTAATCATAAATACATTCATTTTGTTATATTTTAATTCAAAATTACCAAAACCACCTGCAAAATGTAATATAATTTTTTCGGAATAAATATTTATATCACTTGTTGTTACATATTGATTTAATAATTTATTATTGTATAAATTTAATATAAAAGAATGATAAATTAAATATGTTTGGTCATAACATTCATATTTAATTTTATTTTTATTTAATAAATCATTTTTAACATTTTTAAATAAATTTTTAATTTCTTCACAATTATTAAATAATATAAATCCTGAAGAAAATGCAGATAAATCATTAAAATTATTAAAGTTAATATTATTATTTTCAAATATTTCTTTACCCCAATAATTTGTTTCAGAATTAATTAAACCTTCTTCCATTACATATATTTTATTTTCTAATTCTAAATCTAATATTTTTTGAATACTTTTAATTACAATAATATCTGTGTCTAAATATAATATTTTATTATAATTATTAATTATATCAAAATTAAATATATCAAAACGTGTTATAGATGCTTCTTCTTTATTATTTATAGTATCATTTATTTTAAATATAAGTTTTTCATTATATAATGATGAATTTCTTATTTTATTCATAAAATTTGTATTTGTATATATTAAAATGTCTGTATTTTCATTTAATTCTCCATAAATATATATACTTTCAAGTAATAAATATAAAAGTTTTATATAATTTTCATTATAAAATAATGTAATATAAATTAAATTTTTATTTAACATTTTTTAATTTAATAAGTAATTATTTATAATTTATATTTTTAATATTTTTATTTAACGAAAAAGTATTAAAAGTATTAAAAAACATATTTCTTTTTTTTTCATTTTTTTTTTTGGTTTATTTTTAATTTAAAGAATATTTAATAAATATATAATATATTTATTAAAAAAAAATGAGTAATAATCAAAATTTTATATTAGAACATCAAGGATATATTTTTCTTAAAAATGTTTATGAACGCGAAATAATTGAACAATTTAATACTTTAATGAATGAATTTTTTACTAAACATCAAGTAATGATGTATTTACAAAAACCAATGGATATGGATTTAGAATATTTTTATGTAAATAATACTTATAGTCAAATGGATAATTTTGAAAAAAATATAAGATATCAAAAACCCGTTTTTGAAAATCGCGGTGCTAAAAATCGCGTTAATGATATAAATGCTTATGATTTTCATCAAGCACAAAAGTTATTTCCAAATTTATTAGAAATATTTCAAGTAAAAACATTAGAAGCTATTTTAAATAAAACAACATCTTCTCGTTGGCGTTTTGACAGAGCAAAAATTCATATTTCAAATTTTGTTAAAAATCCTATTGGATTTCATAGTGATGGTTTAAAAGATGAAATTCGTGTAATGATTTATTTATCTGATATACCTGAAACACGTTATGGAACACCTTCTTTTATATCATATACTCATACACCAACCGGTCGTGCAAATGGAATTAAACAAGAACATATTAAAACCTTTATTGGAACAAAAGGAGATGTATTTATTTCTTATGAAAACGGATTACATAGGAAATTGCCTCAAGAAGTTAATTGTATTAATGGATTTGTATGTTTTCATTTTGTTAAAAATTAATATTTAATATTTAATATACTTAAAATAATTGTTTGAATAATTAAAAGAATATGAACATATATTTGGTTTGCTTCATAAAATGGTCTTATAAAAAAAGATGCTGCAATAAACATACAAATAAATAAATTAAATTGACAATGATAATCAAAAAAGTTATAAAATGATACAAGTAAATTATCGTATAAAAATGTTGCTCCTAAATTAAAATATACACTATTATTTATATATGAAATCATTTTATCAATTTGAATATCTTTATTTAACTCTTTATTATTATAAATATCATCATATAATTGTTTCGTTGTTAATGCGTGAAACAAAAATGATGTATAAGATAAAATTGTATTTCCATAAATACCATAAACAATAGATGATGATCGTATATGAATAAATAATTGGTCATAAAAGGTATATTTTTGAATACTTTGTATATCTTCATCATTAATAGATTCTTTATTTTCAATTTTTTTATAAACATTTCTCCAAATATGATGACAATACATACTTGCTATACTTAATAATGTAATACTAAATGTATCTATATAATAGTCATGAGCATAATTTTTATTATAAAAATTTGTAAAAAAAATATAAGATAATGATACTAATAATGATTTTGCATATAATGTATAACCTAATATATTTTCATATGATGAAACTTTAATTTTATTAATTATTTTTTTAAATCCACTATTTTTAACAATAATTTTACTCATTAAATGAAACCAATAAATATTTAATAAACAAAAACTAAAAAATGTTCCATAAAAATGAGATAAACATACTTCTTTATGTATAATAGTTTGTTTATTTATACAATAATCAAAAAGGGGAATATGTAAATCATTATTAAAAACAAAAATTTCTGAAAAATAATAAAGTCTAAAATAAATAAAAAAAATATAAAAAATTACATTTGTAATATCAATTAATTTATATTTTTTTATATAAATATGTTCCGATTTTTTAAATATTGATAAAAATGCTAAAAATACACTACTTACTTCAAAATATAAACATATTTTACTAAATAAATCACTTATCTTTATATCAATTGTTTGATAATATAACCAATCTAAAAGAAATACAGAAAATACTAAAATATGATGTATATAAACATCAGTAGTTAATTTATAAAATAATGCATCAAATAATGTATATGCACATAATGAATAAAACATAATTCTATATGAAATTATAGAAGAATCATATAATGAAACTACTGAAAATAATGAAAGAATCAAATAAGATATGTCTTTAAAATTGTTTATAAACCCATTTTTAAAGTTATTTAATATTTTTAACATTTTATAAAAGTAATAGTAAAAAATAATAAAAAATAATTTTATTATTTTTATATATAAAATAGTTCTTTAAGTTAATTAATTATTAAAAAAATGATAAAAAAGAGATTAAATCATTAATTATATTTTTTATATCTTCATAAAATGAATAATTTTCATATTCTTCAGCATCTGGTAAATACATTTTTTGTTATTTTTATTATATATAATTATATATAATATTCTTTATATTCATTATAAACAAATTATTTTTAATTTATATTATTTTTATATAAATTACTTAATCACTATTTCTAGGTTTAACAAAATCAGCAATTTTATCAAGTTCTTCTGATTTAAGAGATATTGTTTTCCATATTTGTCGCACTAATGGATGCATATTACTAGTATGTTCAATATCTTCTGTTTTAATATGATAAACAATATCATTTTCTCGTTTTGTAAGTTGAAGTTTAACATTATCTTCAAAATCATAAATAAGTGAATTATGTGTTTCAGTATAATTTACAAGAGATTTAAGTGGTCCATTATTTACTCTAATAACTTGTGATTTATAAGGATTATTTTCTTTACTTTTTGATTCGTCAAATCCACATACTCCTACTTCAATTCTATGTGGTTCCGCAACAATAATGCGGTCAATAATCATTGCAGGTCCTCCAAAAAGTGTATTTCCCATTTTTTATTATATATTTATATAATAAAAATCCTTTTATATTCATTTTTTTTATAAAAAATTATTATTTATAAGCGGTAGCGGTTCCTTATCTTATATATTTTTGCTACAAGTTTGAACATGGTTAAGACCATGGTGAGAAGTCATATCTAAAGTTTTTGGCATATATTTGCGACTAGGACATTTGCTGGCAAGACGAGTTTGTCCACGAAGGTCGGATTCAAGGTCAACTAAATTTCCTGAATAAAGACTTACTTGATTTCCACCAATAATATTACGTTCAATAGTACATTTTGATGAATTTTCATATTTACCATTGTAAGTAGCATAGCTGTAAGGACCAGAAGAAACTTTTACTTTATTTTCATAAGTGCATGCATCATAAATTAAACGATTTGAGCTCATTTTGACGTTTACTATATATTTCTATATTTTATAAATATATTTTTTTATTAATAAATTTTATAAATAAAATTATTAATAAATTATATTTTAAATTAAAAAAATAAAAAATGATTTATTTTATTTTTAATAAAAATACTTTAATTAAATATTATAAAAAATAAAATGGAAAATAATATTAAAGAAAATAATGAAACTTTTCGTAAAAAATATGAAGAGTTACATTTTAAAACAAAATTTATGGAAGTAAATTATCAAGAATTATATGAAAAAATGTATGATGATTATTATAATAAAATAATTAAAAATATATATAATGTATCAAATATTTATTTATATAATAATTTTATATATGATTATAAAGTACTAAAACCATATGATAAAAAAAAATTATATATGATTCTTTATAGTATAATATTTAGTATATCAACAAAATTTGATAAAAATGCTTTTATAGATTTTATATTTGAAAATGAAGAAATAAATGTAAATTATATATATACTTATGAAATATTAAATAAAAAAAGTGATGAAGATTATTCCTTATTAATGCTTTCTATTAAATATGATAATATGCACTTATTTAATAAATTGATGACTTATGAGCATATTGATTATAATTATAATTTTAAAATAGATAATTATATTAATTGTTCAATTTTAAGTGAAGCAATAAAAATTTATAATATAAATAATTATTATTTTGAACAATTAATTAATTATAAAGATTTATATACTAAGATACAAGAAAATAATAGTTTAATCAATTTATTTATAAATATTAAAGAAGATATAAATATACTAAATAAATTATTATTTCATAAAGATTTTGTATATAAAAATGATTATATATATATGTTATCTTATATAAATGAAAATGATTCAATATATGATATTTTTAAAAATTTATATGAAAAACATAAGGATTTTATTAAAAATAGTATTGAAAATAATGTATATGAAGCAATTTTTAAACTAAATTTAATACAAAATAATTTTAAAACAATTGATTATATTATTGATTTTATAAATGACAAAGAAATAATGAAAATAATACTTAAACAAAATGAAATAAATATTCAATCATTATATGTAAATCTTATTGAAAAGAAAAATACTTTAAAAAAAAATATAAATTTATATGAAGAGTTTAAAAAATTAATTACTAAAATAGAAGAAATTTGTGAAACAAAAATAAGTGATAAAATAGTATGCAAAAATCATTATACATGTAACATATGTTTAGACGAATCAAATGAAAATAATGTTTATAATAAATGTACTACATGTAATGTAATATTTCATAAAGATTGTTTATTTGATTATTTTGAATCGTGTAATACTAAAAAATGTTGTTATTGTCAAAATGAAACAAATTTTGTTTATTTATTAGAATAAAATATATAATATAAAATTAATAATAAAATTATTTTTAAAAATAAATTTCTTTTTAAAATATAGAATTAATTTTTATTTATAACAAAAAAATGAGTTTTAATCGTCTTAAATATGATACTGAAGATAGTCGTTTAGCACAAAATTCAAGTATGCGTGCCGCTTCTTATTTTGCTCAACCTCCTGTATTAACCACAAATTGTTTACAAGAAAATCCAAGAATTATGAATCAACATAATGGTGTTTCAATGCCTCGTAATGTTGATTGGCGTTTTTATCATGGTCCTGTTGATGTTGAATCTGATTTAATGGGTGTAAATCGTGTTGCAAGTCGTTGTCCTACTAAAAAATATACTCCATCAAATTTAGAAGCTCTTGGTAATAATGAATTTGGAGACCGTACATTTGACCCTCAAGCAATGGTTAATGTTAATTTTACTTGTGAAAAATTCCCTATTGAAGATACTCGTTTAAGCAATCCTTCTTGTAATTTACGTGGAACTGGTATTAATCGTTTTGAAGATTTATGTTTAGACCCTCAAAGCAATATTTTCATTCCTACTCAAGTAAATCTTCCTTCAAGAATGATGGCTAAAGATAATTATAAACCACGTCGTACTATTTCAAAAGTAAATGATATGAATCCTAATATGGGACCATTACCTTGTATTCCTATTAAAGGAGATGTATGTGCTAATTATGTAGGTCATATGTATCAATATAATAAATGTGGCTAAAATAAGAAACCGCTTCGTTCCCTCCTAAGGGAATAAACTTCCCGCTTTTATTATAATTTTAGTGTATTGTTTTTTTATTTATAATATTTTTTTATAATATTTATTTTTATATATTTTTGATATAAAAATAATCAAACAATTTAATTTGACAAATATTGTTCAAGTAATTTAAGACCAGTAATGAGTGTCATTTCTGTTCTATGTTCACTAAATCCAAAAATATATTCTTTTTTAAACTTTAGTTCACTAATTTCTGTTAGTGTAATTAATCGTTCAACATCTTTTTCAGCATCACGATAAATACGCTTTATATTTTCAATAGCGTTATCAACATTATTACTAAGTTCTTCACCATAATCATAATTTTCCGTACGCATTACCATTGGAAGCTCATTTACAAGTTTATCTTTAGCATCATAATATGCATTTTCAGCATCAATCATATTTTCAAGATTTGAAATAAGTTTATTATATATAGTAAATATTTCTTCAAGTTTCGAACTTTCTGAAATAGAATTTGAAGTATTTTCTTTAACCTTAAGCTTATCACTAATAGGTGTATAAAGATGAATGTTAATTACGCTCATTGTTAAATTATTATTAAAATAATATAATTATCTTATAATTATTAAGATATATCTTCTATTATTATATTTTAATTAATAAATTTTTTTAAAAAATTAAATTTAACATTAACGTAAATAATTATATAAAAAATGAAATATTTTAAATAAATAAATATTTATATTTATAATAAAAAATATAAAAATTATATTTTATTTAAGAATATATTTATTTTAAAATGAGTACAATTGTAGAATCAATTAACGTAAATAATAATAACGAAAAGTATCCTTCCGATAAGAATATACGCTATTATTATAGTACAAAATATTGGGACCGTATATCTTATACAAACCATAATATTGAAAAAAATATATGCAAAGGAGTTATTTTATTACCATTAGATGTAGCTATATTAGGAATAAATATTGTAGGTGCAATTGGTATGGCTTTTGTGTAAAAAAATATGATTTATATATTATTTACGTTATATGATAAAAAAAATTTATGATAATAATTTTAATAAATTATTATTATAATATTAAGTATAAAATTTTATTTTTAATTAGAATATTAGTAAAATGATTTACGAAAGCGATAAAATATACAAAAATAAGTATGAAAAAGCTTATTTTAAGCCAATTTCATACAAATATTATTTACGTATTAAAGAACATAATAACCATTGCGCTATTAAAAATAGTACAAAATTAATATTAGCTATACCAACAGATACTATTTATTTAACATTACTTATTGCAGGTAGTGCTGGTAGAACAGTTGGTAATATATTACAGTTTTTTGTATAAATATTATATGAAAAATATAAAAATAAAAATAAAATAAAAATAAAATAAAAATAAAATAAAAATAAAATAAAAATAAAATAAAAATAAAAATAAAATAAAAATAAAATAAAAATAAAATAAAATAAAATAAAATAAAAATAAAATAAAAATATTTTAATTTTAAATTATTAAAAAAAATTATAAATTAAAAGTTCATTTGTAGTAGCTGTAGGGTCATTTGATTTAATTGCTCTTTTTGCTTTTATTTTATTTATATTATAATTATTATTTTCAAAATAATCATAAAGAAGTTTAGTATCAGAATTAGATAAAATAAATGCACAATTTAATTTTTTAATATTTTCAAACAAATTTTTATGTTTTTCTTCATTAAAACCATCTTCATTATATGTTACAAATGATGTACTATTTTCAGGAACATATGGTGGGTCAAAATATATAAAATCATTTTTTTTAAATTTATAATCAAATAGTTTTTCAAAAGATTGATATGTAAAAGTTACATTATATTTATTTAATAAAGTTGAAATTTGAATTATTTCATTTTCATCAAATATAGATGGATTTTTATAATTACCATAAGGAACATTAAATCCATTGGGTCCTGTTCTATATAACCCTCTAAAACACGTTTTATTTAAAAATAATAAATAAACAGAAATCATTAAAATATGTGTATCATTTTTCTCTTCATTATTAATTAATTTATTATATTCTTGACGAATGTAATAAAAAAATAACTCTTTTGATTGCATTGTATTTTCTTTTATAATTGGATATATTATTTTTTTAGCATTTATTTTAGTATTATCACATTTTTCATAATCATCTTTTAATAATTTTATTTGCTCAATGAATAAATTATGATTATTTTTAATAGTATTATAAAAATAAATTAAATTTTGATTATTATCATATACATTTATACTTCCTTTTATATTTATTTCTTTATTTTCAATTTTATTTAATAATTCGAATAACACAGAAGCACCTCCAATAAAAGGTTCATAATAATTATTTATTTCTTTTGGAAATAAAGGAAAAATAGTTTTTAATAATTGACTTTTACCACCTACCCATTTTAATAATGGTTTTAAATTACTCATTTATAAGAAATAAGAAATAATAATTATATATAATATTATTATTTATTTTTTATATTCTTTTTAGATTTAAAAATAAATTTTTTATTTTATTTTATATATTTTTTATTTTACATATTTTTATTTTTATAAAAAATAAGTTTAAATTTGAATATAAAGAACTTATAATAAAAATAGATATACATAAAATTTTATTATTTTATAAAAATTAAAAGTTAAAAATGGAAGCAAAAAATGATTCGTTTATTTTCGAAAATTACGAAACCAATGTTCAATTAAGTTATTATGATAATTTTGAAGATTTAAATTTACGTGAAGATGTATTACGTGGAATTTTTTCATTTGGATTTGAACGTCCATCACCAATTCAACGTATTGCAATTAAACCAATTATGGATGGTAATGATTGTGTAATTCAATCACATTCAGGTACAGGTAAAACTGCAACATTTATTATTGGAGCTCTCCAATCTTTAGATTTATCTTTAAAAGAAACTCAAGTAATTATTATTTCGAATACACGTGAATTAGCTGAGCAACATCAACGTGTTTTTAAATCATTATCTAGTTTAACAAATGTTTCATCATACTTATGTATTGGTGGAGATATGTCAAACAAGTATATGTCAGGAACAATTAAGAATGAAGTCATTATTGGAACACCTGGACGTATTTGTGATATGATTAAACGCAAATATATTGATACAAGTCATATTAAATTAATGATTGTTGATGAAGCAGATGAAGTTCTTTCATCTGGATTTAGAAAACAAGTTTCGGCAATTTTCCGTTCAATTGTTGACCCTAATTTCCAAACAATTTTAATTAGTGCAACAATTCCTGAAGAAATGAGTGAATTAATTTCTCATATATTAAGACCAAATTATGTATCAATATTAGTAAAAGATGATGATTTAACGTTAGATGGTATTAAACAATATTTTGTAGAAATTAGTGAACAATATAAAATGAATGCATTAATTGATATGTTAAGTAATATAAGAATTTCTCAAGGTGTTGTTTATTGTAATAAGAAACAAAAAGCGGATGAAATTAAGCATATGTTAAGTGAGCAAAATTTCAAATGTGATGTACTTCATAGTGATTTAATGCCAAAAGAGCGAAAATCTGTATTAAATAACTTTGTATCTGGAAATAGTCGTATTTTAATCACAACTGATGTAATGGCACGTGGTATTGATGTTCAACAAATTTCAATTGTTATCAATTATGATATGCCAAAACATCCTCAAACATATATTCATAGAATAGGTCGTAGTGGTCGTTTTGGACGTAAAGGTTTAGCAATTAATTATGTAGGAAATAATGAAATGACTATATTATCAAATATTCAAAAAACATATAATACTCATATTTATCATTTACCAAAAGACCTTCAAACATTAAATGCTTAATCTCTTCTTTAATTATATAGTGTAAATATAAAAATGAATATAAAATAAATTTATATAATGTACAATATCAGAATTAAAATATATAAATTTTGTAAATAAATTTTGTAAATAAATTTTGTAAATAAAATAAATTTATATAGTGTAAATATAAAAAAATTGTTTATAAAGAAAAATATTATTATACAATAGTAAAAATAATATTAAAATAAAAATGTATATTCCAAATACTTATTCTGACGCTCAATTAGATGTAGATATATTACCAAATGCTATTTATGCTGATGTATTAGCACGTAATTTAGTAAATGTTAAAAATTATGTAATTGCTAATCCATCTATTATTCAACAACTTTCTTTTTTAAATCGTGCTTTCCGTTCTGCTTATACATATATTGCTCGTGGTGGTTCTGGTAATAGTTATAATTTAAGCTATATTTCTAAATTCAGTGTTGATAATTCAGTATCTATTGTAACATTAAACCCAAATCAATTATATAATATGTATCGTTATACAGCAAATGCTCGTTTTACAAATTCTAATGTATCTTATTTAATGAACGTTGCTTTTAGCATAGCAAATCAATTACAATCTGCTAAACGCACTATATTAAATAATGGTTTAGTATGCGTCAATTGTGATTTATTACCTATGATTCAAAATCCTCAACAATTAGCTACAAATGATAGTGCTCGTGTATTAAACTTTATTATTGAAGGAAAGGGAAGCAATTGTGTTTCAGGAGATTTATATAATTTAGAATGCGGTGGATCTGGTCAAGCTATTTAAAATATTTTATATTTTTTTTTTGCGTTTATTTTTTTTTTTTGCGTTTATTTTTTTTATTAGGAATTTTATTATTTTTATAAAAATATTGATTTTATAAAAAAAATGTCTAAATAAAAAGTATAATAAATGCCATTAAATTTAAGTAATCCTAAAGTTGTTGGAACTAAAGAAAATGGAAGTATAAAAAAACGTTATTTACAAATAATAAATGAAAATAAAAATGAATGTAGAGTTGTAAATAAAATTGGTGATCCACAAGAATATATAGAAGTTGGTATATTTTCATCTACAAAAAAAGAAGGTAAAAATGCAAAATGTTCTAGTTTTGAACAAAAAAGAATTTATCCTTGTAAAGAAGGCTATAAAAAAATTAAAACACAAAGTGGTAATACCTTTTGCAAACATAAAATAGATGGAAATACATATGACCCTAATCTATCTAATAATAATTATGATGGTGGGTCTAAAAAGAAACGTAGCACTAAAAAGAAAACAAGTACTACTAAAAAGAGTCTTTCTAAAAAGAAAAGCACTACTAAAAAGCGTACTACTAAAAAATAAATAAAAAAATAAGTTAAAAATCGTGTTTCTATATAATAATTATTATATATAAATTATAGTAGAAAATATTTTTAAAATAAAAAATGTATCCTTTTCAATTTTATACAAACATATGTTCTTTACTTTTTTTAACCACACTTTTCCATTATCCTCTTCAATACATTAATCTTGAAAATAAATATTTTGAACGCTATAGTGTTAACTTAATGCGCTCCGTTTCTTGTTTTATGATTTTTACTGAATCGCTTGATATATTAGTTACACACGGTTTTCAAAATCATTGTACTTCACTCCAACTTCAAGAAAATATTGATTTATTTTACTTTTTTTTAGCATATATTTATTATGATATCGTGTTATTAATGTATCAACATTATTTAGGTTTAGAAAAAAAGTTGCGTTATGATTTATTGCTACATCATTTATTAGCACTTTTTTCATTAACTTTTATTCAAAATTATGAATTATATTCATTTGTTCCATATATATGTTTATCCGAAGGAATATCAATTGTTTCTGGAGTCAAATTATTAGCAAATATATTTAAACATAATGTAATTGCAAAATATTGTATACATTATCGTATTTATTTTTTAATTTATTTTAGAATGGCATTATTATGGCCATTTATATCATATCAATTTTATAATCAAATAGAAAATAGTGAGTGTAATCAAGAAATATTTAATTATGAAAATTTTAGTTATGTAATGATGGCTATTATGATGATATATAGTGCAGAATATTTATGGTATATGCGTGGTAGTAGTGAGTTAAAAATGTTAAGTAAGAATTTATAATATTTTTTATTTTTTATTTTTTTCTATAATTCGTTTATTCAATAGAAGCCATTATTGGATTCATAAAATCATTGTTATGTTTTTGAATCAAACTATTAAAATAATCAGGTCCAAAAAGAGAACAAATTTCAGGACTATCTATCCCAATTGTTCCACTAATTCCACCATAACTATTTTTGTAACAAAGTCTAAAATAAACATCACCACTATGAAATTTTTGATGTACAATTTCACAAATATGCATTTCAATTTTTTCACGAAGATTTTGAAGATTAAACTCTTCATTCATAAGTGAAAAAATTGTCATTTCTTGGTCCTCATAACTAAAATTTGAAGAAAAAAGAACTTGCAGTTCAATTCCAATAAACTCAGTAATGGGTTTATTATCATAAGACCAATTAGTATTAAATTCGGTTACGTTAATACTCATTTTCGGAAAAATAAAAATAAGAGTATATTTATAATTATTTTTATGATTACATATAATTATGTAAAAATAAATTTAAATTTTTTTAATATTTTTTTAATAATATATAACGTAAATAAATTTTATATAAAAATAAATAAATTTATCTTTATTCTATAATAAATTTTATTAAGAAAATAAAGATAAAGTTAAAATAAAAAATATAAATCTAAATTAAATATAGATTTATATATAATATATAATAATTTATTAATATGGAATATTTAGCAGCTGCAAGTATTTTAGGATTAGGATATATGTTTCAAACAGAAGGAACACAAAAAAATAATAAACAAAAATATGTAACTCAAAATGTTAAACCATCTAAAATACCGTCTTCTAAAAATGGTTATGATTCAAACCGTGCTTTTGAAGTATGGCAAAAAGAACAATCAATGGCAGATGATTTAAAGGCAAAAAGTGCAAAACCGCAAGATACCAACATTATTACTGCCGGTCCACCTTATAAAGAAATATATAATAAAGTTGATTATTCAGAATCATCTCTTCCCATTGAATTTAATCAATTTTCATCATATGAATCATCTTTTGCTGATTTAGGAAACCCTGAAAAATCGTCATTGTTACCCAAAAATCTTAGTGTAAATAATAAACAAATCCCTGAAAGTGGTGGTTTTAAAGGAATTTCTTTAACTGGTGATGCTATTAATCCCAATACTTTTACACACAACAATATGCAACCTTTCTTTGGTAGTGGTGTTAAACAAAATTTAGATGAATTTGCAACTCGTGGTATTTTTGAAACATTTACTGGTACAAATGATAATTATCAAAAGAAAAAAGAACAAGGTTTATTATTTGAACCCCAAAAGAACGTTACTAATGTTTATGGTACCTCAAATCTTGATGGTTATATGTTAGACCGTTATCAAGTTTCTCAAATCCGTAGTAATGAAACACCTATTGAACGCACTTATGTAGGACCCGGTTTAAATCAAGGTTATACTGCAACTCCAAGTGGTGGTTTCCAACAAGCTGATACTTTAGATTATATTATGCCTAAAACAACAAATGAACTTCGTGTTAAAACAAATCCTAAATTATCATATTATGGTCGTATTAATTCAGGACAAAAGATTGCTAAACCCGGAAAGGTTGGTACTGTTTTCAAAAATCGTCCTGATACTTTCTACATTCAAAATCCTGACCGTTATCTTACTACAACTGGTGCTGTTACTGCTCAAGCAATTCGTCCTTGCCAAATTGTTAAATTCACTAATAGAAAAACAACAACAACAAAAAGTCGTAAAGGTCCTGCAGCACCTGTTAATGGAACTCGTATTGCAGTACGTGGTAAATATCGTGTTTCTGATAAACCTCAATTTGAAAATGACGGTCCTCGTAACGCTACTTTAAGCGGTTTATGGAATATATTAGGATTTGGTAAAGATTCTGAAAATAGACCGGATGATTATGGTAAAAAAGGTCTTAAACTTGGTTCAAATAATCGTACTGATTATGGTGCCAAAGGAATAAATGGTAACTTAAAGGGTAATGAAAAAGGAACAGCACGAAATGGACAAAATGCAAATGAAACCAAACGTCAATCTATGGAAGATAGTAAACGTAATGGTAACATGGGTATTTCAACATTTAAATCTAAAGTATATGACCCTAATCATAAAGCTAAAACAACTGTTCGTGAAACAACTGAAGATAATGAACATAATGGTCATCTTCGCGGACCCAATCGTGGTAAGGTATATGACCCAGAAGATGTTGCTAAAAATACTGGTCGTCAAACAATTGAAGATAATGACCATTTTGGTAATATGAATCAAAGTCGTTATGCTGGAAAAGCTTATGATCCTAATGATATTACAAGAACAACAGGTCGTCAAACTATTGAAGATAATGACCATAATGGGCATATTCGTGGACCTAATCGTGGTAAAGTATATGATCCTAATGAAGCAGTTCGTGATACATTACGTCAAGATACAGAAATAAATACTCACAATGGTAATATGACTCAAAGTCGTTATGCTGGTAAAGCATATGATCCAAATGATGTTGCAAAGGATACATTACGTCAAGATACTGAAAATAATAATCATAATGGTAACTTAAGTGGTGGAGTAGGAGTAAAGAAAGGTAAAGTATTTGACCCTAATCAACATCTTAAGGATACAACTCGTCAAGATACTTCAGTATATTATGTTGGTAATCAAGAAGGTGAAGATATTGGTGGTTATCAAGTTGCTGAAGTGGAAGCACCAAATACAATGCGCCAATTTACATCTGTTGAATATACAGGTAATGCAGGAAATAGTGGAACAACAAATGTTCAAATGAGTCGTGAAAATGCAGGAAATATGAATGTGCGATCTGCTCGTGCATCACAAGATCGTGGATATACACCAAATGCACAAGGAGCAAATAGACGAGGAGAAATACCAGCAATGAATACAAAGAAAGTGGGAGATATTCAAAGCGCTTACTTAAATGAACGCGGATTACAACCATCTCAAATTTATAATTCTATTCCTCAAGTCAATCAATTTAATGAAACTACATTAAAAAATAATGTACCAAATGAACCATTGGAATTTAGAAATTGCGATCCTCATCTTTTGAAATCTTTTATCGAAAATCCTTATACACAATCCCTTCAAAGTTGGGCTTAATTTTAACCATATTCAGTAATAAATATTTAATTATAAATAATAATAATATTTTATAAATAAAATTATTTATAAAATTAAATAATATAAATATATACATTTATTAAAAAATAGTATATAAATATAGTAGAAATGAGCATATTATATTATTTATATCATAAAATAAATTATTATTTACATAAAGAAAGAAATAAAAATAAAAAAAATGAAAATGAAAATCAAAACAATTATTTTGAAAAATTATTATAATATCTTATTATTTTCTGCATATGGTAAATATTCAATTTACTATTTTTCATTTCTAAATGAATCTAAATATCTTAATTCAAGTATATTTGGGTCAATTGGTTTTGATTCATTATCAATAAATGTTTTATCAACATCATCAAAATCTTCTAAGTTTTCTAAACTTTTATATTCTTTAACTTCATCATCTTCTTTTGTTTGATTCACTTGTTTAAACATATACTCTTCATATGAAATATCATTATATTCATAATCTTCAACTTCTTCTACATCAGAATTTTTTGTATCTATTTTTAAGAAACCACCTGCACTTCCATCGTCTGTTGGCGCCCAATGAAACATAAAAATTCCATCTACAATATATATATCAACCATATTGTCAAATTCAATATATTGACCAATTTCATTAATTTCATCTATTTTTTTATCATTTATTTTAAATTCTTTTTCTTCACCATCTGTTAATTCATTATAAAAATCACATAATTCAATTGGAACAATTCCTAAATATTCACTTTCTACTTCATATTCATGTTCAAATGAATCACTATAACGATTTTTACTTCCAAATACTTTATCAAATACTATTGTATATTCTATTTCATCTTTTTCTAATGTTAAAACCCCATCTTCAATATTTTCATAAACAATATCTGTATATTTATGACTTAAACCATAAAAAATATCACCAATAAAATATGCACCACTTGGAAGTGAATGCTGAATAACTTTTCGCTGCGGATTATGTGTTAAATTAAGCTCCATTTGAAAGAAACCTCTTTATAAGAAACCGCTTCGGTTTCTTATGAACTTCCCGCTATAAAAATAAATATTTTTTAATTCATTTTTTTATATTTTTTAACAAATTATTATTTTTTAACAAATTATTATTTTTTAACAAATTATTATTTTTTAACAAATTATTATTTTTTAACAATATATGTTTCCCGAACAATGTTATAAAATAAATGATTTAACATATATTTTATAATTCTTATATCTATTTTATAATTCTTATATCTATTTTTAATAAATTGTTTTTATAACATTGTTCGGGACACAATTGTTATTATTCATTTTTTTATGATATAATAAAGTTATAAATAGTTATATAAAAAATATTTATTATTTACAAAAATTTTTTAACATATTGACTAATATCATTGTACTTGAAAATAAATCCATTTTTAATACTTCAAACATTTCTGAATTATAATATTTATGTTCAAAAAATTCTTCATAAAATTCTTTTGATATATACTTTTTATTTTTATATATTAAAAATACTTCAATATGTAATGTTATATACATTAATGTTCTACATAATAATGGATGTTTTTCATACAATGATTCATACAAAAATAATTTATATTTTTCAAATATATTTTTTATTTCACTTTCCAATTGAACTTTATTTTGATTCTTTATTTCATATGTATAAATTGTATATATGTTATTTTTCATATCTTGATATATATCACATATATCATCAAAACATTGTATAACAAATGCTTTTTTAGCATTTTCTTCAATAATAGCACTATTTTGTGCTTTTAATTCTAAATTAGACATTAGTATAAAAAAGTATATTGTTAAATATGATTTTGAAAATGTTTCTTTATAAATTAAATCTTTATCTATAGTACTATTTTCTTCTTTACTAACACTATTTTGTTGAATTGATGTTCTATGTAATGATTCAAATAAATAAATCATAAAATCATATAAATAATCATATTTGTCAATAGAATAGATTTTAACAAGTGCATCAAAATAATGTTTAAAAGCAATATAATCACTATTATTACTTTCACTACTTGGTATAGAACATGATTTATTTACAAATGTATGATGACAAAAGTATAAAAACTTCTTTCGCACATTTTTCTCAAATACTTCTTCATCCATATATTTATCAATTAATAAATAACACATTATTGAAAATTGATAATTTTCATTTGGTATCTTTAAAAAGGTTTCAATAATTTTTCGCATTTGATAAATAAATTGTTCTTCTTCACTTTTTAAAAATCCGTTAATAATTTTTGTTTTTGTATAAGATGATACTAATGGAAATATTGAATATACCGGATAAAAGAAAAATATACTCATCATACGTGTAATATCATCATCATTTCGGATAAATGTGGTTATTTCATTATTTAAAAACGGATTTATAATAGATTTAAATTTTTGATATAATTGAATATTTTGGGAAGAATATTTAATAAGTAACTCTTTAATAATTGATAAAAATTTATCTTTTTCGCATAGCAATGAAAATGAAAATGTTTTTTCTTGAATACATTGTTTAATATAATTTTCTAAATTCTCTTTTTCGGAACTACTAAAAGTAAATGTAGATAAATAATCTTTTAATTTATTTTTATTAATACTACTTAATTCTTCATCATACCATACTTTTGTTTTTTTATAATAAATATCTATTTTTTTTATCTTTTCTATTTTTTTTAATATTTTCTTTTTTTGAAACATATTATATTACTCTATTTTATTCTATTTTCTTTTATAACTAAACTTTACTCATTTTTTTTAAAAAATAATTTTTATATAAAAATAAAATAATATAAAAGAAAATATATTATATATAATAACTATTTAATTATAATAATAATATAAATAAAAAATGTTATCTTTATATAATAAAGCACTTCAAAGAAGTCCATTATTTGTAACTTCACTTACTACCTCTTTTTGTTATGGTGTAGGTGATGGTATTGCTCAAAAGATTGAAATTCATCAAGGCAAACGAAGTGAAATTGATAAAAAACGTTTAAGTGTATTTGCACTTTTTGGGTTAGCATTTGGTGGTCCTGTTTATTATGCGTGGTTTTCTAAAATTGATAAAATGCCATTTTTAATTGAAAAAATTGTTAAATGGAATGAACAACGTATTTTAACCCATCATTTTAAGAATCAATTAGTACATAGTATTAAAAATAATAATATTGAAAGTTTAAGTATGAGAAATTTTAGAGTTCAACATAAAAATATTTTTGACAATATTGAAAAACCACTCATTCGAAGTAAAACAGTATTAGTTGCAAAAATTTATGCAGACCAATTTATTTTTTCAGTAATATATCCAATATTTTTTATGTTAACATCTGGAACAATGTTACATATTGCAAATAATATGGATGAAAAAGATTTTTCTAAAAATAAAGATTTAGATTATAATCAACTAATTAAAAGTGGTTTTAACAAATCTTGGCAAAATGTTAAAGATAAATTTGCTCAAATTTATGTAATGGATTGCGCACTTTGGCCACTTGTTCAAATGGCAAATTTTGCTTTTATTCCATCTCATTTACAACCTATTTTCGTAAATTTTATAAATATTGGTTGGAATACTTTCCTTTCTTATGCTTCTCAAAATCATTAAATATTTTATATAAAAAAATAAAAAAAATGATTTTTATTTTATTTATCTTAAAAATAACTTTATTTAATAATATAAAATTTTATATTATTAATTCAAAATGCCACGTATTCAATCTATTTATAATCAACTTGCTTTTGTACGTTTTGTACAATATGCTTCTCCATTTGCTTTAACAGCATATTCTTATGTATCATATATAAAGAAAAAATCAATTGTTAACAAAGTAAAAATTAATTGTTAACAATTTAATTATATTCAATTTCAAATACATTTTTATTTTTAAAAATTAAATTATTTTCATTTTTAATCATTTCATCATAAAATGATACTTTATAATCTTCATTATCATTTATTTTACAAGGTTTATACTCTAACTTTAATCGAGATGATTTCAATTTTATATTTTCTTGTAATATATTCTTTGTTTCTTTAACTGTTTCATATTTTACACCAAATGCTTTACATACACACTCTTCATCACTATCCCAATATTCAACTACTTTTGTTAAATCTTCTGATGCTACTTGATATGTAGTTTCTTTTGTTTCTACTTTAAATTTTTTATATATTTCTTCAGCATCATAAATAAAATTTATGAACACTTGGTCATAACTTTTCATTATTGGAATTGGAGTTTTAATTTTATATTTGTCAAGCAAATTTTTAAAATTATAAATTTTTAATTCATCTTTGTTCCATACAAAAAAAGTTTTTTTACCAAATGATAATGTAATATAATGTAAATATTCAGGAATTCCTTTAAGTATGATTTGTGAAATTCCAACATTTTCATTATTACATACATTTTCATCCATATATAATGAATAACTTTTTTTTATAACATTTTTATATTCTGATACTACAAATTCAGTTTCTTTTATTTCAGAAGAAATATGTAATAATCCTTCTAATTGAATAATTTCTTGAACATCTTTATTTAAATCCATTTTTTTTATATATATTTAATTTTATATATAAGAAGTTCTTTATATTATTTTTTTTATATAAATATTTATATTTTATTTTTATATAAATATTTATATTATAGAAATAGATTTTGTAATAGGTTTACTAAGAATAATATTGCATTTATCACTATTTTCAATTTTTTTTATATCACTTAATAATAATTTTGTATGTTCATTTATTCCTTTATCTGAAAGTATTCCATTGCCATCTGTATAATAGTGTAATAAATTAGTTTCATCATAAACTCTCCATTTAACACTTATATTTATATTTGATATATTTATATTTGATATATTTTTAATAATATTTTTTTCATTTATTAAATCATAAATATTTTGTAAAATTGTATTTTTTTCATTTATATTTAAACTTTCATCTATTTCAATGCTTAAAATATGTGAAAAATTTCCATATTTATTTATGTACTTCTTATAAATAGTATTCATTTTTATATATTTAATTTTATATATATAAAAGTTCTTTATATTTATTTTTATTATTTTTTTATGCGAAAGGTTTCCTACAATAACAACAATGATTATCTTTTTTATATTCGCAATATTGTAACCAACAATGATTATGAATTCCATATTTACAACTTTTACATTTAACAAATGGTTTATCAATACTTTCTATATCAAAACATATAATACATTCCTGATTATTTTCTTGAGTATTACTTTTAGTATGTAACTTTAAATAAAAGTCAATACATCGTTCATGTGCCTTAATTTTTGAAACATCTAATGCTGAAATGAATAATCCAGATGGTTCTTTCACACGTGATAGCGCAACATATGTTTGCCCTGCTTCAAAAATATCTTTTCCAATATTTAACTCAGCATAATCTAAAGTACAACCTTGTGTTTTATGAACAGTTAATGCCCAAGCCAACATAAGTGGAATTTGTTTTTTAGAAACCGCTTTTCCATTTTTATCTTCATGATTCCATATTTCGTGTGAAACCGTTACTGGTTTTTCAATATTTAAAAATTTAACAACTGGTAATGTTTCTTCTTCAATGATTCCGGAATCATTTGTTATATTACGTTTTATAAAATCAACAACAACTCCGCGACTTCCATTTGCTAATTTTAAATCATTATCATTTACTAAATACATTACTTGAGCACCAACTGCTAAATCCAAATGATCTTCACAATTTGTTCCTTCATTAATTAAATGTATATATCGCTCTTTTTCATATGTTTCTACTTTTTTTGAAAATGTATATGAAGCGTGATAATGCACGTGTTCCGTATCTAATTTCATTAATTCAGTTTGATTATAATTTGCTACTTGTTTTCGTAATGGAAAAATTAATGTTGGAACAATACCATCTTCCCGTATAATTTTACCTTTTTTTAATATATTATTTAAATATGTTTCTACCATTTCATCTACAAATCCAATACGAATTTTATTTAATATATGTTGAAACTCTTCATCTTTTTGTCTTACGATTTGATCTAAATGATATACTTCTAAATCAAGACGTCTCCAGCATATTGCATCAAAACAGAAAATATCACTTTTTACAGGAGGTAATTGAAGAAAGTCACAAAATAGTACTAATCGGATTCCTCCAAATGGCTCTTTATTTCCTCGTAGCCGTTGTCCCAAAATAGATAATTTATCCAATAGTTCACCACTCATCATTGAAATTTCATCAATAATTAGCACTTTAGCTTTTTTCCAACGATTATATGCACTACGTTTTACTGGATTAGTACGTATTTTTTCAACATAATAATCAATACTTTTTGACCCATCTTCAATACCAGACCAAGAATGAATGGTAATACCGGAAATATTCATTGAAGAAATTCCAGTAGTACTTGTAATATAAATGGATTCATCGTCCATATTTCCGAAACAATTTTTATCAATATAATAACAATAGAAAGCTTTAAGTAATGTTGATTTACCAGTACCTGCAGGTCCAGTAATCAATATGTTAGAATTATTGTTACATAAAGCATCAAAAGCGCGTTTTTGGTCGCTTGTGTATTGAATATTTTTATAATCAACGTAAGTTACATTTACTTTTTTTTTCTTTTTTTCTTCTTCTTTTTTCTTTTCTTCATGCTTCTTTTTTTGTTCCATTAATGATAAAAAGTTATTACTATTATTATTGTTTAATTGTGATTTAAATGAAAAGATATTGTTATGTTCCATTTATAATTAATAAGTATTTAATTTACTAATATTTTAATAATAAATAGTAACGTAAAATAATATTAAATCATTTTTATATTTTTTTATATAAAAAAGTTTTTTATAAAAAAATGACTCAAAGAGCCTTTTTTTATTTAACATAATTATGTTAAATAAAAAATGACAGATAAATTTATTTACAAATATTATTATAAAATATTAAGTATTATTTTTTGGGCGTGATTGTAATGATTAGCAATGAAAACTAGATGAAAGCAAGTGAAAGGAAACGTACTTTGATATTTTTTGGCTTAGGTCATAATCTATTGGTATTTAGTAGCAAGTAATGCGTAAGTAATTTAGTTAGTAAAAAACTAACTTTACATGATGTGTAATTGGAGAACAGGCTCTAATTGCATAATGCCTTTTTAAAATCCTGCTTTGGTATGACCGTATATCGGCATATTGAAGGCTCCATATTCCCCTCCATTATATGGACTGGGAATATACTAAAATGCGTACAATACTAAGGTCTCCTAGTGAGCGTCAGCACAGTGAAAATCTGGTAATAGCGGCGAAATCCTGATGTATTCAAATTGTGAAAGGTCCCTTATGGGCGTTAGCACTGTGAAAATCGGTTAATAGCGGCGAAATCCTGTAGCAATATCATAAAAAATTCATCATAAAAAATATTAAATTCTTAAAAATAAAATTTATAAAAATCCAATTTTCTTATATATCAAATTCTATTTATTATATAATAATATAAATCTTAAAAAATGATAGATTAATTTATAAAAAAAAATAAATATATATTTATATTTAGGCACTAGAGTCAATACAACTAGTAATAAAAACTATTTAAAACCAATTGAACGGAAACGTACTTTGATTAATTTTGACTTAGGTCATAATTAATTGGTATTTAGTAACAAGTAATGCGTAAGTAAAATAGCGAGTAATTCTAGATATGTATGATATGGAGGAAAAGGTATATTAACATTAGCAGGTTATATTAATACTTCAGTTCTAGGTGTCTGTGCTCTTAAAATCCTGCAACCACTGGTAATATAAATCTTTGTATCAAAGATACACAAGATATTATTACATATAATCGTTCTCAAATGAGTGGTGGTAATGATAACGATCATTAACGATATTTATAGGAAGATGTATAGTGAAATTGAACTATTAAGTTCTTTTACTGTACAACCTCCTTGTGGTATGAATTCCACAGGAATATTTCAGTAAAACTGTAAATAAACCTAGTGGTTTCTACCAATCCAATAGCTAAGAACTCCTAGTGAGCGTCAGCACAGTGAGAATCTGTTAATAGCGGCGAAAATCTAAATATTGGAAATTATGAAGGGTCCCTTATGGGCGTTAGCACCGTGAAAATCGGTTAATGGCGGCGAAATCCCGTAATAATTATCATAAAAACAAAAAATAAAATAAATTAATTTTTATATAATAATATTAAACAAAGTAGTAATAAAAATATTAAAAAAGCAATATATATATACATTGCATTTATATATTTATTATCTTTTTTATATTTATATTCAATATCTACTATTTTGCTCATTTTATAATAAAAAAATAATAATAACTAATTATAATAAATAAATTATTTAAGAAATTAAAATAAAAAATGCTAAAAGTATTAAAATAAGCCACGGAATAAATGTATTTCCACTTTTTTCAACACTTTTATTTAATATATCAATTGTTTGTTTATTCATTGCATATGAAAGAAAATTTGATGTGCTATTTTTTAATTCAGAATTATTAAAATATAATAATCCTTTTTTATTTTTGTTTTTATTTTTATTTGTAGAAATATTCTTATTTTCAATATTTTCAAAATTTAATAAAAATGAAATATTATTTGAATTGTTATTAGTGTTTTCATTATTTTTTTTATTATTTACATTTTTAGTATTAATATTTTTAGCATTACTATTTTTATTATTAGTATTAGTATTTACATTTTTAATATTAGTATTTTTATTATTATTACTTTTATTATTTGATTCCATTATAAAATATATAATATATTTACTAAAATATTAAAAGATAAAAAATAAAAAGATAAAAAGTATAAAATAATTATTAAGAAAAATGTTAAAATGCGTATTTATAAAAAGATATTTATCTTAAAAACAAATAGATTTTATATAAAAAAATGGATACATCTTCTATGATTGAAGCGAAAAAAGAATATACTTCGCAATTACAACAAATTTTAAGTCCCCGTATATATGAACGTTTTAAATTCATTTTTGATGGAACTATTGAAATCATTAAAAAAGAACTTTCTATGAACCATATTCAAAATGAAAGTGTTATTAAAATTTTTCAAAAACAACTTGTTTCTATTAAAGATTGGAATGAAAGCAGTATTATTGAAGAATATGAACGTATTAAACATCGTTCTAAATGTAATTATTTAGATAAATTAATTAAAGCCGTTATTATTGCAAATATGAAAATATTAAGCACAATCCAATATGGTAGTAAACGTAAATCAAAAATTCAAGTTCATATTCCTACACCAACACATTTTATTCATAAATGTTACATTGAATGTGCTAAAGAAATTTATAAAAACCCATATATTTTTGATATGTCACCATCATTATCTTCTAAAGAAAAACATCAAAATCTTCGCGATAGTTTAATTTTGGTTGATAATGGTATTAATTCAGCAATTCGCCAACTTCTTCCTATTAGCGATTTACTTGAACAAAACTTTAATAGTGATAATGAAGAAGAAGATGATGAAAGTAGCGTTCAAAGCAATAGTTCAGAAGAAGAAAGTGTACAAAGTGGTGGTAGTGTAGAAGAAGAAAGTGCAAGAAGTAGAAGCGATTCAGAATCTTCTATTGAATCATCTATTAGTTCAAAATCAGCTGTTAGTTCATTAAGTTCTAATTCAGCTTCTGAAGATGAGGAAGATGATACTGAAAGTATGGAAGAAAATAATTCATACAGCTCTTCTAAATCAAGTCAATCAATAGTATCTGCAGTATCTGCATCATCATCTGCTTCTTCACAATCATTAGGTTCTAAAGTTGGTTCAGTATTAAATGACCAATCTATTCAAGATATTGATATAAGAATTGGTGGTGATAGTGAAACTCAAACAATGCTTGCTGGAGCTGTTGCTGAACGTGCCGAAGAACATCAAACTAATTTTGAAGAATCTAGTCCAATTTCACAAGATTCACCACAAGTACAAGTGCAACAAGTAGAACAACATGTTCAAAGTGGAGGATTTTTAGGAGCATTATACAATACTTTTGCAAGTAGTAAAAATATTAAACCAGATGCTACTGATGCACCTGCTCCTATAAAACCAGTTATTCAACAATCATTTGTGACAGGAGGAAGTAATAATACAAGTGTTGAAGAAGTTAAACAAATTGTTTATTCAGGAAATGCTGTTCCTAAAGGATATACATTAAGTACACCTGTTGCTCAAGTATCATCATCTGTACCTGCACCTACACCTACACCAGTATCAATATCAGTACCAGTTGTTCAACAATTTAGTGGTGAAAAACCATTATTTGATATGAAAAATTCAATTTATCCACGTAAAACGGACCAATCTATTAAAAGTAATAAAAGCCAAAGTCAAGGAAAAATTATTAAAACAATTCATAGACCATTAAATGGACAAAAAAATGGTTTATCACTTCGTGAAATGAAATATGGTTCTAAAATAAAAGAATATGATAATGTTTCAGTAAAATCAACTGGTTCTACTAAATCTGTTAAATCAGTTAATTCAGATGATTTTCATTTTTAAAAAAAATAATTAAAAATAATAATTAAAGAAAAAATTAAATAAAATAATAATTTATTAAAGAATTATTTAATAAGTTTATATTATAAAGAAAGTTTCTAAAATATTTTTAGAAATAAAAAAATAAAAATGTTTACACAATTAATAAAATCTATTAAAGATAATTATTTATTATGCTCTGCAATAATTTTTATTATATTACTTATTTTATACGCTTTAGTTTATAAAAATCGTAATAATAAAAATAGTAAAAATGCTTCTACTGAAAAAGTAAAAGAAGAATCGGCAAATAAAGAAAAACTTATTAAATATATTTTCTATTTTATATTTGCATCATTAGGTATTTATGCACTTTATTTAATTTATATTAAATATGTTAAAAATGCTTCTAAATCAATGATTGGAGGTGGTAATCAAGATTTTGAATTAGCATCAAATGTACGAATTAGCGGAGAAGATGTTGATATTGGATTTTTAGATTAAACAAAAGATACGTTACTTTATTTTTCGTAAAAAATATATACGTAAATAAGTATTATTATATTTTATTACCATTTTAGGTAATAAAATATTTAAAATTCGTTTAAAAATATATAGGAAAAAAATATTATAATATAGTAGAAAATAAAAAAATTGTATATTTTTTAACTTTTAACTTTTTATTGAAATAAAAGAATGAGTTTACAACTTAAAAAATTCGATATGAAACGCATTAAAGATGACCAAGTTGTTGTTTTAATTGGTAAACGTAACACTGGTAAATCCTTTATGACCCGTGACTTACTATATTATCATCAAGATATTCCAAGTGGTGTTGTTATTTGTCCTACTGAAGGTGCTAATAAATTCTACACATATATGGTTCCACCAATATTTATTCACAAAGAATATACACCTAAAATCACAAACGACTTTGTTAAACGCCAACAACAATTAACATTTAGAATTCAAGGTGGTGAAAAAAATATTGACCGTCGTGCATTCTTAATTATGGATGATTGTTTATATGATAATGATTGGAAAAAAGATAAACGCATTCGGGAAATTTTTATGAACGGTCGTCATTGGGGTATTATGTTTGTACTTCTTATGCAATATGCTATTGGTATTCCTCCAAATCTTCGTACCAATATTGATTGGGTATTTATTTTAAGAGATGCTTCTTATCAAAATAGAAAGAAACTTTATGAATGTTATGCTTCTATTTTCCCTACTTTTGATATGTTTTGTCAAACAATGGACCAATGTACTGATAGTTATGGGTGCTTAGTTATTGAAAATTGTTCTAAATCCAATAAATTAGAAGAACAAGTTTTCTGGTATAAAGCTGATGCTCATCCAGATTTTAAGATTTGTTGTCCAGAAGCTTGGAAATTTAGTGAATTAAATTATGTAGAAGAAAATAGTGATGATGATGAAGGTTATGAAATGATGTATCAAAAAAAGAATAAACCTAAAATGACCGTAAAGAAACTTTATTAAAAAATAAAAAATTTACCAAATAAAACATATTAATTTATTTTTATATAAAATAAGTACATTATGTCTTACTTATTTTTATTTTTAAAATAAGTAAGATATTATATTAATTATTATACGCTATTACAAGCTATTATATTTCTAACGAAAATGTTTGAAGCTTTTAACAATATCGTAAATACGATTATTACTAAACAAATGATGTATACAGAACGTGAAGAAATACGTAAGTTAATCCCGTATCTTGAAATGTCATTTATTGAAACTCCTGATATTGATTTAGAGCTATACAAAAATAAATACGTAGAGCTTTATCATTTTTATGTAGAACTCTATAAAAAAAATATATTACCAAATTATTTAAGTGCTAAACTTAGAACAGATAATTTAGAATATTCTTCATATATTGATATATATGTAAAAAGTCATTGGGTCTCTAATCAAATTAGAATGTTTGAAAATACTCAATATTATTATGATGAAACAATTCATATTATTAAGAAACTTTTTGAAATAATTAATGTTATTAATAATGAAGAAAATAGTTTAAGAAAATTTATACCTGAAAAAATTGTACCAAATACAATTGCAAAGATTGTTCAATCTGACCGTAATATGCAACAAGCTGCTCAACGCGGTGAAGTAAGATTATATTACGGTACAATTCATTTTAATTCAGATAGAATTTTAGAACGTTCAGAAACAAATGATTTCGTTTTTCGTATATAATTAAATATTAAATATTTTTTTAGATAAAAATAAAAAGAAATATATACCTAAAAAATAGGGTGTAAACCCGAAACTTATAAATAATGATTTAATAAAAACGCATAACGTAAATCTTATAAAAATTTACCAAATTAAAATTATAAATTTATTTAAATAATAATTAAATTATAAAAAATATATATATATTTTATTTAATACGAAAAAATGAACGCAACTGATAATTTTAATCTTTTGATTAATAATATTATTAATCAAAATAATAATTTTATTAATGAGATTAATAAAAGAAAAATCACATACATAATATCACGTACTGATTTATCTGAAATATTGAAATATTTAGATATTTCATTTATTGAGAATTACAGTAATGAAATTTTGGATTTTAAAAATGGTTACGAAAATTTATATTTAAATTTAAATCAAAATATTGATACTATTTATTCTAACTTAATAAAATTTAAGTTACAAAATGATATAAGTCAATTTATTAGCTATAATGATGATAGATTTATTAAATTACATATGTTTGAAAATATGTTATATCAATATAAAAGTTTTCATTATATGATATGTGAAATAATTGAAATCATTAATAAATTAATAGATTGTATTAAATTTATTGATAATAAATTAAATATTGAAAATAATTTACAAAAAGTTTCATTTAAAGAAATTATTCCATATGAAGAGAAAGTAATTTTATGTAGTAAAAAAGTTAAAGATTGTGAAAAAGACGATTTTTGTTATTTTTACTTTCCAGAAATGGAAAGTGATAAATTTAATCAATTTCAATCAAATAAACCATTTACTTTTAATCTTGAAAATTCGACTTATATTGAATATTAATAAAATAAAAATTAAGTTATTATATATAAAATATATAATAACTACCTCATAAAAATATATAAAATTATTTTTAACAAATAAAATAAATATTATTATAAAAAATGATTTAATAAAAAGAAATATAAGAAATATATTATAAAAGTATAATATATTTAAAAATGTGCTCTATTTATTTTTTCTCAATTCTTCCAATATCGTATATTGCTGTAAAAAGCGTATTTGAAAATATAAATAAAAGTCACGAACGTAAATCACATCAATTATTATTAAATAAACTTTATAATAAACATTTAGAATGTTTATATACAAAAAAATTTGATATAAAAGATGAATATAAATATGGATTTAACGCAATATTAAATAATAAAGATATAAAAGAATTAGAAAGTTGTAAAAATACTTATTTTAACTTTATTAGTGCATATCGTAAATATAAAAGTTTTTAAAAAAAATTGATTTATTTAAAAATATGCTTTTTGTTTATCTAATATATGATTAGGCCATTAGTGTAGTGGTTAACACACGCGTCTTATAAGCGCGTACCACGAGTTCGATTCTCGTATGGCCTACCATCATAAAAATTATATTTTTTTTACAAATTATAAAAAAATTGAAAAAATATATTTAATAATCTTTTATAAAATTAAATAATATAAAATATATTATTTAATACTATTTTAATACTATTTTATTTAAATAAAATGAAACAATCATGGCAAATATATAATATTTCCAAAGGTTTGTCATTAGGATCTATAACTGATGATGATGAATTATTTAATAAATCAATTTCAATTGATTTATTATTATATTTGTTACAAAATAAATGGAAAAACGATAAAATAGTAATTACTGGTAATTTTGATGATACATATAATAGTTCATCACATATGAAAGATTGTATTGATTATTTTTTATCAAATTACAATATTAAATATAATGAATTAATTAAAAAATCAAAGAAAGATTTAAATTTATATAATCTAGAATATAATGGTTTAATACCAAAAGAATCTGAAAAAATAAATGTTTCAGTAGATTATATTGATACATTTTGCCAATTTCAAATTGAAATAGAAGAATTAAATAATAATTTTGATGAAATTGAATTAAATAGTGATATTCCTAAATTATATATAAATGATAATGGATTACTAATTGATTATGAAAAATATAATATATATAATACTTATGCGTTTGTAAATCATAGTAAACGTATGTATGTATTATTTAATAACGAATTATTAGAAAATAATTTTTTAGAAAAAAAGTATAATAATACTTTTCCAAATACAAATGATTTAGTAAAAAAAATAGTAATTTATTTATTAGTTTCACATAGTGCGTTTGGACGCGGTGAAAATGAAGTTACTAATGGTTATGAAGAATATATTGGAATGTGGTGCAATGATAATATTTCATTTGAAAGAAATAATCAAATCATAGCTTCATATAAAAATATTTCACAATTATTTTCTAAAAAAAGTCGTTCATATAGCTTGAGTCTAAGTTTGTAAAATAAATATTATTATAAAATAAATATTATTATAAAATAAATATTATTTTAAAATAAATATTATTATAAAATAGAATTATTAAAATGCCACCAAGAAATAATAAAATTGTTGTACCAATAGAACGAAAAAAAGAATTACAAGAATCATTAAAAAATGCATATATTGCAAAAAATGTATTAAATAATAAATTAGTAAGAGCTATTTCAGAAGAAGGTGCTTCAATAAAAAGAAATATATATAATGAAAAAGAAATTCCTAAATATCCGTGTTTAATAAATAAAAAAAATAATTATAATCAAAAAAGAAATGAAATGAATAAATATATACAAGAAGTAGTTCCTTATATAAAAAGAATATTAAATTTAAGAACTAGTGCTGTTGCTTCTGCTTTACGTAAAACAAAAACATCTAATAATGAAAATGAAGAAATTAAAAAAATTCGTTTTGTAAATAATTCAAATGGAAAATTAGCAAAATATAATGGATTAACTCCAACATTAGCAAAAGAAGTATTAAATGGAAAAAATAATATATTACAAAATATTGAAGAACAAAATTATTTATCAAATCAATTTATCAGATTAAACGAAAGATTAATGGGAGCTTCATATAATGAAAATGAAAATCCATTTTGTAATGGTGAATTAAATAATTCTAGTACTACAAATTCAATTAAATATACTAATTTAGAAAGACCTATTGTTAAAGAATCACCACGTTATAGAGCTCATACAACTTCTTCATCGACTCGTTCAAATTATGGACAATTACAAGCTAAACGTGCTGCAGGTTATTATGGTGGTAAAAAAGTAAAAAGTAAAAAAGTAAAAAGTAAGAAAAGTAAAAAAGTAAAAAGTAAAAAGTAAAAAGTAAAAAGTAAAATCTTAAAAAGTAAAAAGTAAAATCTTAAAAAGTAAATTATAAAAATAAGATATAAATTTTATTATATAATAATTATTATATAAAAAATAAGTAGTATAACAAAGTTATAGAAAATAATAATATGACTAATTTAACAAATTTATATGTTAAATTTAATTTTATTCAATATATATTTATTATTTTTTTGATTTGTGGAACAATCATAAAAAAAAATAATACTCAATTAAATGTTGTTAAAAAATATGATACTATATATCGTACAATGCATAATCATTATACAATTAGTAAATTTGTTAAAAATATTATAAAAAAATGTGAAATAAATCATTATCATATTTCACATAAATATCAACATAATGAATTAAATAATAGTATATTTGACGATTATGAATATATTTATTTTTTTAGAAGTAAAAATTTATTAGTTTATTTTTTTAAAAATAATGCAAATAATCAAAATAATAAACATAAAATATATTTTGAAGGTGTTAATGAAATGGGTGATTTGCAATATTTATCTTTTCCAACTAAATGGTTTGATGAATATACTTTAAAATCAGTTCGTAAAAATTTATCTGAACGCGGATTTTTATTTCAAATTACTAAAAAACATGTATATAGAATTAAAAATGAATTACATTCTATTTTTGACTCTTTTTCTTATTTAAATCATCATATATATAACAATCATAAATTAATTGAAATTGAAGGATATAGTATGGGAGGTGTATTAAGTCAAGTTTTTATTTATATATTACTTTCTAATAAATATATTCAAAAATATAAATTAGAAATTGATTTATATATTATTGAATCTTGGTGGGGTGGTAATAAAGATTTTTATGAATATTTATCTTCATATATTAAAATATATAATGTAATGTGTGTTGGTTCAATATTATATTATTATAATTTATTTTTTCAAAATTATTTTAAAGTAAAAAAATATGTATCATTTCCAGTTAAACCACTTTTTTCTAAATATGCACAATTACCTTTTCCATTTGGTATTACTGAATATTTTGGAGATCATCATTATATTTCACGTTTTCTAAAATATGTAAAAAAATAATTTTTTTTTTATTTTTATCTAAAAGAAATATAGTAATTATTTATTTAATAAAATGATTAAACAAATAAAAGTTAAAAAAATAAAAATTAAAAAAATTAAAAAAAGTAAAAGTAAAAGTAAAGTTTTTAATGTTACAAATCAATCACGATTAAAATCAAAAATAGATTTACAAAAAAAGTTTGAAAATGAAATATCTAAACTTTCCGATTATACTTGGGGTTTAGGTATTGAACACGAAATGCATTTATTCCATCAACCTAAAAATAGCGAAACTACTTCCATTAAAGATGTTACATTATTTGACGGTGAAAGTGCTATGAAACGTGTTATGAAAGCTTATAAAGCTGGTACTCTTAAAATGAGTGATGAAGAATATAAATTTATGAAATCAGTTCCTTTTGAATCAACCGGTCGTTTATGTAATGGACAATGGGTTATCAAAAAAGTACCTTTTAATATGCCTGAATTTATTACTTGGGAACCTTTTTGTAATATTCGTAATCAAAATACTATTAATGAATATATTAATAAAGTTATTGATGGTCGGAAAACATTTATAAATATTATTTCTCGTGAACCAGTTACTAAAGAAATTATAGAAAAAAATGGTACTTTAATTCAATATCCTACTGGTATGACTCGTTATTTAAAGTGTCCTAAAAATGGAAGCACTCCAAATTATACTTTTTTAAAGAAAAAAGGCACAACTACACATTTAGTAAGGCCTGAATATGTTGGTTCTTATCACGTTACTATTACACTTCCTCATACAGAAGAAACTTCTCAAAAAGAATTTATAAGTATGCATCAAAATTATGCAAATCAACTTCAATGGTTAGAACCATTATTACTTACTTCATACTTTTCTCAAGACCAATATGCTTGCGGTTCTAAAGAAGAACGCGTTCGTGGAAGTTTTCGCGTAATGATTATTGGATGGGGAAATTTTGCTGGAAGTGATGTACGACTTTTTCCAGAAGGTATTGGACGCTATTCTAAAAGTCCAATATTTTGGCGCAAAGGTTTAAAATTATATGAACACGAAAAAATAGTACCATGTATTCCTCCTTCACCATCTGCTATTGCAGAAGGTGCAACAACAACATTATCATCAAATTTTCGTACATTTGGTAGTACTGACCCACTTCGTCCAGAACACCGTCAATCAGGAGTTGGTATGACAAAACCAAATGGCATTGAATTCAGAATATTTGATCATTTTCAAGATGAATTATATATAGAATCTTTAGTACAATTATTAGGAATTGTTGCTGAAAATTCACGTGTTACTAAATGTACTAAATATGTTTATAAAAATAAATTTTGGATTGATGCAATGCACCAAATAATGAAATATGGTTACAAAGCACAGCTTTCACGTGGTTATGTAAATTTATTAAGTAAAATGCTTGATATAAAAATTATGACAAAATCATTAAATGCATTTGATTTATTTGAAGATGTTGTATTACAATTATATAAAAAAAATTATTATGGAACATGGAATAAAATATTTAATCATAATATTATATTAAAAGAATTAACAAATAAAAATGAAATTATTAGCGTTCAAATTCCTCAAATTAATAAAGTTTCTTATATACTAAGTTTATGTATGAAATTAAATAGAAAACGTACATTATTAAAATCATTTAATAATTTATCATCTTTTTTAAATAAAAATATAAAAAAATCCATCGATTTTAAAATTTTTCAAAGTTATGTTAAAAAATATATGGGAGCTGTTTGGGTTAAAGAAGCTGATGATATATTATATTTCTACGGTTCAAAAGTTAATTTACTTAAAAATGATAATGGTACTATTAAATCATTTACATTAAATGAACCATTATTAATTTATAAAAATATGAATGAAAAAATTTTATCAATTTATTCAGAAAGTAGTAATAATCAATATCATATTCAAAGTTTACTTCATTTTGTTAAAGCACATTAAGCTTTATTTTTTTTAATAATAAGTACCCAATTACAATGTACTTCTTCTATACTTACTATACTTATTTTATCCATATATGGTATAAAATAAGATAAAAGTTCAGTTTTCGAAAAAATATGATAATATCGGTCATATTTTACAACATTTGATTGTTGATTAGTACCAAATTTTTCTCTATAAGACCATGGTACTAAATAATCATTTGCTTTTGTTCCAAAAGGTTTCCACTTCTTAAAACGCTTTTCATCTTGATTAGTACTCCATACAGTTATCATACCATATCCGTTAATTTTTAATATTCGTAGCATTTCTTCAATAACACGAAATCGTTCAACTGTTTCATAAATATGATGAAATACAGCAATACATATAAAGTTATCAACATATTCATTTAATATTGGAATATTTTGAATAGTTCCTTTTACATAAATTACATGAGTCTCATCTTTATATAATTCTTGAGCACATTGTAGTAATGTATCACAATTATCCATTGCAATATATTTAATATCAGAACGAGTATCAATATATTTACCATTTCCGCATCCTAAATCAATAAATAATGAGTTAGGATTTAATGATTGAATAAAATCAGTTACATAATACCATTTATCTCCATATCGAGTTGCACTAAAATGTGCACCAATTTGTTCATAAACATCTTTTACGTATATTGATTGTATAGAATTCATTTTAATTTTAATAGGTATCTTATATTTTATTTTTATAATTTTAATATATTTATAATTATTTAATTCATTTTTTTATTTTTATGACTGTGGCCTATCAAGCCTTTTTTAGATATAATTGCATTTTCTGCAGGTTGCAGTATGCGGAGCGCAGTGCCAATCCTTCCTTCGCACGTTATCTGGGTCAGTGTGCTTGGATAAGTTATTTCCGTTTTGTATACACCAGACATAAAGGGGATATTTAGGCAAAAAAATAAATATTTATTTTTTAACGGCTTTTTCCCATCCACCAGTCAGGTTCAAAGCTCGGCAATACATATCACCAATGTGACTCTGTAGCTTCATCGCTTATCCCCAATCAATATTATAATAAATTAATTTGTAGATTATATTATCTGTCATTTTTTTTTATATAATCTTCACTATACAAACAACCGCCATAATCCATATGAGCTAATTGATTGCATTGAAATATTGGATAACATCCAGTACAATAATGTTTTGCTTCAATAAATTGAATTCCATCATTTTCTAAAGTAAGGTTACGATAATCTTTTTGAATATATATTTTAGGTACATCTTCATTTTCAGTTAAATCAATAACCAATATATTTATATATTTATCCGTATTTACGTTGTTCATCTTTATTAAAATAATATTATTTTAATAAATTTTATACTTATTTTTATCTTTTAATTTATTAAATCATTTTTTATATTTATTACGCTGTTCTAGAACCTAACCAAACATCTTCTTTTCCAAACATATCACTCATACCTGACATTGCCATTATTGGTGTATGAACTTGCTGTTCTTCATTAAATGATTTAGGTACATATCTATATTCAATACGTGGTGGAGGACATTGCATATTACTCTTTACATAACCTACTCCAATCATTACTAAACCAATTATTAATAATACTAAAATTAATGATTTCATCTTTTTTTAAAATAATATTTTATACTATATTATATATTATACTATATTATGAAGATAAAAATATTAACGTAAATAAATCTGTAAATAAATTTATAAAAAAATGATTTTTTTATATATAAATTTATATATTATTTATTATTTATTATTTATTATTAAAAAAATATATAAGTATAAAATAGGTTATATTTTTAATAAAAATGAATCTTAATGTACCTCAAGATTGGACTCCTGTAGTTCTTAGTGGTAAAAAACCAGTACTTAAAAATGGAATTAATACTAAGTACAATATTGAAGAGCGTAAAAGCGATGAAGCTAAAAGTGCTGCTGCAAAAATGTATGCACTTGAAAATTCTGAAACAGTAACTATTCAAAAAATTCCACTTTCTATTTCTCAAGAAATTAGTAAAGCACGAATGGCTAAAAATCTTACTCAAAAAGAACTTGCACAAAGATTAAATGTTCAACCAGCAATTATTACAAGCTATGAAAATGGAAAAGCTATTCCTGATAATCAAATGCTTCAAAAAATTGCTCGAGAACTTAATACTAAATTTAGTAAAATTCCTAAACCTGTTCAATCTAAAGATTAATAAAAAATATAATTTTTATGAACATACTTATTACAATAATAATTTTTTATTAAAAATTATTATAAAAATTATTATAAAAAAAATATTATTCTAATGAATAAATATTAAAATCAAAATCATTTAATAATTTATTATAAAGAATATATTTATATTCTGCTGTTGAAAATTTAACATTTTCAATATTTTTTGATTCACAAAATACACATTTTTTTATTTTACTTCTATTGTTTTTTATTACTTCAAATAAACAATCATCATGTAAATTCATATTACAATCACTACAATAATAAAAAACTGGATTGTAATTATTAGCATTTTTATAATTACTTTTTTTATTTATATAGAATAAATTACATATATTACATTTGCATTTAAAATTTGACATTTTTTGTATTTTTTCATCAATATTTATTAAATAATCTTTTTTATAATTTACATACTTTTTTAATTCACTTTTTATAATTTCATTATTTTTTATATATGTAATAAAATTAAAATTATTAATATGTGTCATAATTCCTTCATATATATCTATTTTAAATCTTTCCGAAAAAATATTATACAATTGCATAAATAAATCCATATCATTTTTATTTACACAATTATTACATAAATTTATAATTAGTTCACTATTTGTATGTTCATAATTTTGTAATATATATAATAATAAATCTTTATTTTTTTCATATAATTTATTTATTATAGTTTCAGTATCAATACTACTAAATTTATATTCATTTTCTTTCATATTTTTTATATAAATATTTATTATTTCTTTATTTTCATCATTATTAATATTATATGTTTCTAAAATAATTGTTAACAATTTAATATGCGAATCATCATTTAAAACATTCCAAATAATTGGATTTACTATAAATTTTTTTATACCTATAAATTGCTCTTTATAATTATCATGATTTATATTTATTAAAAATTTATTTATATATTCAATATTATTTTTTATTAAATAATCTAATATAGAATCTATATAAATATATTTATTATTCATTCTAAATAAATCTAATATTATATTTATATTATTATCTAAATATTTTAAAAAATATTTATTTTTATCATGTATGCTTATTTGTTCATATATTTCAATACCATCTTTATAATCAATTAATGTTGATAAGTTTATTAAAATATATAGTTTATTACTATAATTAGAATCATTAAAATCATATTTATTATAACCAATTAAATCAAAATAACCAAAAGTAATATCTATATTTCTAAATTTATTATTTACAATTAATAATTCTTTGTAATCATTACACATTTTTTCCAATTCATCTTTTGAAAAATATGACAATACAACTTTTAAATAAGATAATACATTAATTTTTTTTATTATATTATTATTTAATTGTAAAATTATATTTTTAAACTCATTTTTTGCTTTATTATAATTAATTGATATTGAATTTTGATATTTTAAGATTATTTCAAAATATTTTGACAAAATATATTGATAAGTTTCAAATTGATTATTATTAATTGTACAAGATATAATATCAATCATATTATTTACTAATTTTACTATTTCAATAAAATAGTCTTTATTTAAAATTGTTTTTATAATTATATCAAAATAATCAATATTATCAGTAAAAATATAAATTATTGATAACATATAAAATCTTGGTGATAATACTGTACCAATATCATTTATATGTATTATATTATTTTCAGATGTGTTTGATTGAATTGTTTTATATATATTATAATAAAATTTTATATTATTAAAAATATTTGGACTTTTATTAATAATTCCATTTACACTTTCAACAACATTTTTAAAATAATCTTGAATCATTACTTTGTAAATATTTAGTTTATCATTTTGTAATACATAAATAAATAATGTATTTTCAACATAATGATTTAAAAACTCTTCATAGTTTTTAAATGATGATACATATATATTTTTAAAATATTTTCTCATTTGTAATTCATAATCTAAACTTAGCGAATTACATATTAAATTTATTATATTTTTTATTTCAATTTCATCATCATTTTTACTATTTTCAAAATTAATCATATTATTTAAATCATTTTTAATAATATTATATATATATATAAATATTTCATAACTATTTTTTATTTCTTTTTCCATATTAAATATATTAAATATTTTTTATATTTAATATATTTAATATTATACTTTTCTCTTATATTCATTTTTTTATATAAAAATATAAAAAAATGATTTTAAAAATATTTATTTAATCTTATTTAAGATTAAAATAATTAAAATAAATAATTATTTTAAGTAAATAAATTATTAATTAAAAAATGGAACATATTGGTTATCATACTGACGTTTCTAAAAAAATGTTTTGGTCTTCATTTGATATTGGAAATAAAGAGCATATTAAAGTATTTCAAGTATTTACCAAAAATCCTCGTACATTTAAAATTGAATATTTAAATGAATCTATTTGCGAAAAAACAAAAAACGCAATACTTCAACATAATTACAAAATCTTTTCTCACGCTTCATATCTTCTAAATATGGCAAACCCCGATAAATGGGAAGAAAAAGTTGAAAATGGTTTTTGTGAATTAGTAAATATTTATAAAATGGGTGGTATTGGAACCGTTTTTCATGTTGGTAAACGACTTAAATTATCTGTTGAAGCTGGTCTTGATTATATGGAAGCATATATTGTAGAAGTACTTACTAAAATGTATAATGCTTACCCTGAACATAATGTGTATTATATTATTGAAACAAGTTGTGGTGCTGGAAGCGAACTTCTTCATAAAATTGAAGATTTAGGAGCTTTTTATAAACGTTTTACTGGAGAAAAGTATAAAGAAAATAAAGCAATATATGGACGTGTTAAATTATGTATTGATACAGCACATATTTTTGCCGCTGGTTGGAAAATTGGGTCTAAAGAAGGTGTTACTGAAACTTGTGCTTTAATTGAAACGCATTTAGGATGGGAACACGTTGCTTGTATTCATTTAAATGATAGTGCAAAATTATTTCATTCATGTGTAGACCGTCACGCAAATATTGGAACTGGATTTATTGGAAATGAACTTAAACATTTTCTTGAAATATCACTTAGTAAAGGAATTCCACATATATTAGAAACACCAGTTAATGAAGAACATGGTATTTTAAAAACACATAGTAATGAAATTGCTTTAATTAAATCGTGGATATCTTAGTTAAATGGAACTTTATTTATAATTATTTTATCTTCTTGATTCAAAAAATATACTAAATAAGTTAATTCATTATCATATTTAAGTTGTCTATAATCTAGTATATTTCGTTCATAATCAGGTATTTTACAATGTATATCAATATTTTCTTCAACATAAAATAAATGATAATAAAATTCTTTCATATATGTTTCATTATTATTTTTAGTATAAAATTTTAATCGTATTTTATTATTATTATTTCCAAAATAATATATAAGTTCATTATTATTACACTTATCTTTTATTACATAATTTAATAAATATATTGAATCCACTTTTTCATTACTTTTATTTATTTGAATACCAACTTTTCCACTATTTTTTGTTATACCAATAATTATATTATAATAATTATGTAAATATGATGGTATTGAAAATTGTGTTTCATATATAAATGAATCACGTTCAAAATATGATGTTATAAAAGAAAACATTTCTTATTTTCATTAAAATATATTATAATATTATCCTTTTTCTTTTATATTATTTGTTTTTATAATATTTTTATTTTTTTTTAATAAAATAATAATACTTTTTATATTTTAATTAAAATATAAAAATATTTCTATTTAGCATTATTATGTACTAGATTACAAGACCTACAAGGACAAGAATTAAATCCTAATGATGATAAGAATTGAACAGGTATACCATTAAATTGCGGTAATTGATTACCATTAAATTGCGGTAATTGATTACTATTTAATGACGGTACTTGATTACTATTTTTTGGTGGTTCTGTTGAACTAAATCCACTAAATGACGGTACTTGATTACTATTTTTTGGTGGTTCTGTTGAACTAAATCCACTAAATGACGGTACTTGATTACTATTTTTTGGTGGTTCTGATTGAACAGGTACATTAAATTTTGGTTCTGTTGAACTAAATCCACTAAATGACGGTACTTGATTACTATTTTTTGGTGGTTCTGATTGAACAGATACATTAAATTTTGATTCTGTTGAACTAAATCCACTAAATGACGGTACTTGATTACTATTTTTTAGTGGTTCTTTTGGACCAAATGATGGTAATTGATTATTATTATTTAATTGTTCTGATTGATTAAATACATTAGTTTCAACAGGTGTATTAAATTTTGGTTCTATTTGAACATGTACATTAAATTTTGGTTCTATTGGACCAAATGATGGTACTTGATTACTATTTTTTAATGGTTCTGGATGAACAGGTACATTATTTTTTTGATTAACTAGTGCTATTTGTGAATAAGTTTGCATATAATTTTCCATAAAGTCATTAAATATGTTATATAAATGTAAAATTTCTTTTGGTTTAAAAAGGTTTACATTTTTATTATTATCTTTTTCACAATCATCAAATGAACTTGAACATTTACGTTTTCTAGTATCACGAATTGGTGATCTTGAACGTTCACGTTTTCTAGTATCACGAATTGGCGATCTTGAACGTTCACGTTGTCTAAAATTATTAGTGTTAGACATATTTTTAAAAGTATACATTGTATGATAAATTTCAAAAATATATTTTTTATCACTATTTTTAAATTTATTTTCAACTAATCTAATTTTTAAATCATTTGAACTATAAAATATAAACTTATTAACTTTTTCAGTTAATATTGGTAATTTTCGTATAAAATGATTTTCATATACATGATTTGCATTAGTTGGAATAAATATATAAATATGTAACGTATCTTTAATTTGTTCAATTTTATCTACACTAATATATGAAATATTAGTATAAAAAGGAATATAATCATTAAAATTATTTTCTGTATTATTTATTGTTACAATATGTGAATAGCGTGACATTTTATTAAATAAATTTATATTTACGTTAATATATATACTTTATTATTTATTATAATATTTATTTGTTAAAAAAAATCATTTTTTTATAAAAAAATTTAATTATTTTTTTTAAGTATTTTTTTAAGTATTTTTTGGATATAAAAAATATAAGTATAAAATATATAAGCAAATAATTTAAAAAATGAACTCAATACTTTCACTTTTAGGAAATGCGTTACTTTTAAGTAACAAGCATTCTACAAGTGGTGATATTAGCAATGATTACTTATTTTGCCTTATGGAAAGTAAAGCAAACGTTGCTTCTAAAAATGCTTATGCTGTAACAATCGACCTTAACAATATGTGTTCCCATTTCATTGGTGATTTACACCGTGATTGTATGAATTATATGAGTGCACCATCTATGGTAACTTCATCTAAAGATTGTGTTTCCATCTTTTTTGATGAAAATATGAATAATGTTGATGAAATTAATTCTAAATGGTCTAAATTCATTGATTACGTAGTTGATTATAGAAAAGTTTATAGTAGTTCAAATGATTTAGTAAATCGTTACAACATATTCCACGACAATCTTGAATACATTGAAGAACACAACCGCGACCTTTCTCATACTTATAAAGTAGGTATTAATCGTTTTGCTGATATGAGTCACAATGAATATAAAGAATTTGTTAGCAGTGGTGGATTAATGGTTCCCAATGAAAGTAACAACTTAAGATTACCTAAAGATATGTGTGGAACCGCTAAAAGTGAATCTGGGTCATATCCTAAAAGCGTTGATTGGAGAGAAAAAGGTGTAGTTGGACCTATCCGTGACCAAGGTCAGTGCGGTTCGTGCTATGCTCACGCAGCCGTAGAAAATATCGAATCAGTAAACGCAATTAAGACAGGTAAATTTACTTCATTCAGTGTTCAAGAAACTGTTGATTGCTCATATAGTTATGGAGACAATGGTTGTAACGGAGGGTGGTATTTTTATACCTGGTCCTTTGTACATGATAATGGTATTACATATGATAATTTATACCCTTATACAGCAACTTCTTCACGAGGAAGCTGTCAACCATTTACACCATACCTTTATGTATCTGATTGTAAACATGTACCAGCTAATGAACTTCAACTTACTTATGCTGTTGCTAAACAACCAGTTGCTGTAGCTATTGAAGCTGATAGTAGAAGTTTTCAACATTATACAAGTGGTATTTACAACGACCCTAGTTGTGGAACTACATTAGACCATGCTGTTCATGCTGTTGGTTATTCTACTGATTCCAGTGGTCAAGATTACTGGATAATCGCCAACAGCTGGTCAGAATCGTATGGTCAAAATGGTTATATTTATCTTGCTCGTAATTCAGTAGAAACATCTACTGTTGGTCAATGCGGTATTGCTATGAAAACAGGTTATTCAATTGTTTAAAAA
>JACCDX011808185.1_pt1 | contig 50919 bp, 55 predicted proteins | sample 7449681 | NCBI WGS metagenome assembly JACCDX01 (sample SAMN15323450, study PRJNA562643) | freshwater metagenome | isolation source: river surface water | place: USA:Blue River Watershed | collected 2017-08-18
GCATGCACCTCATCCCCTTCACGATAACCGTCCCGCCGGAAAAGCGCGATCCGCAGTTGACCGAGAAGCTCCTGGCCGAGCGGGACGGGATTCTGGCTTGGGCGCTGCAAGGATGCCTGCATTGGCAGCAGCAGGGCCTCAGGCAGCCGCCCTCTGTGGTGCAGGCCACCGAGGAGTACTTCGAATCGGAGGACGCGATGGGGCGTTGGCTCTCCGAGCGCTGCAACCTGGGCGCCAACCTCAAGGCTCTGACCGCCACGCTTTTCAACGACTGGAAGCAGTGGGCTGAACTCGCGGGTGAATTTGTGGGCACGCAGAGGCGCTTTTCTGATGCCCTCCTTGCCCGGCGCTTTGACAAATGGCGCAACTCCATGGGCGTTCGCGGCTACCAGGGCCTGGACCTCAAACAGCCGACCTCATTCCCCTCCCGCTCCTATCCCTACAACGATGACTGAGAGACAAACCCAATGAAAAAGACCTCCACCTGGCCATTCACGGTCACGACCATTCAGCCCGCCTTGACGCAACTGACGTTCGATAACAGTAGTTCTCTACGCGGGCGCGCGTACGCGCATATAAGAGAAGGGTGTAACTCTGCGCCGAAAGCGTCAGACGCCCTCTGGGCGGGCACATGTGTACTGGAGTCCAGGCCGACCTTGGCCGGCCTGGACAGATCAGCGGCGCCCTGCCACATGGCCTCTCAGGGGGGCTCGGCATGAAGATCCCTCCGTCACGGTATCCCTCCCCCCTGGGGAGGATGCAGGCCACGCCCATGGACGTGGAGGCAACCAAGCGCCAGGGCTGGCGTGAGCAGCATCTTCTGGTGATCTCGGACCAGGACGAGCGGCTGGACTTCATGGAGCGTCAGCTCATTCGCGCCATCGGCGAACGGCTCTATGGCCACAGGCCTGAAGCCTCTCCAAAAGGGGGGCGCCATGGTTGAAGTCTGGACGGTGGAGGCGGTCGCCGGTCGCTTCGCAGAAGCGGCCCGCACCGCCAGGCGCCTGCCTAGGGTCGGGGTAAGGGGTTACGCCAGCACCTGGCCGATCGTGATCCTGCCGGACGACGTCTATCCCGACGCCACCCGGGTCTACCGCCTGCCGCCCCCGTCCCCTCGGGACGTGGAGCAGATGCTGGAGGTGATGCGCTGGGTGCAGGTCCTTGAGCAAGACGAGCGGCACCTGGTCTGGATGCGTGCCAAGCGCTATGACTGGGTGGAGATCGGCAAGCGCTTCGCCTGCGACCGCACCACGGCGTGGAGGCGCTGGAAGCGGGACTTACAGGTGGTGGCAGACCGGCTCAACGCGCAGGCAGGAGGCCCGTGAGGGTCGTGATTCAAAGCCAAGCGCGTTTTAGCGTGTTTTGGCGTAGCAGCGCGACGCAATTCAAACCGGGGAGTAAATGCGCGGAGTTAAGCCCAAAAACCCGCTGCAACATTTCGGCGTTTTGAGGCTACATTTCCGGCTACGGTTGAGACGAGTGTGCACAGCCAGCAAGTGCTTCGCGGCTGGATCCCGGCGCTTGAGGCCTCGGTGCCTCAGGCCTGCCTGGAAACCTCGATCTCTCCAGCGGCTTCGAGCTCTGCGAGCTTGGCAAGCGGCAGGTACACGGCAGGCTTGTCTGCTCTCAGTACCTGCAGCCGCCCATTGATCTCTCCCCCAATAGCGTAGACCCCAGCGACGAGCGGCCCAAAGCCGGCGTCGGACGCGTTGGCTTCGCGGGGACTTTTGCGGGCCATGACCCCGCTCTTCACTTTGATCTGCACTGCAAGACGTTCTTGTTTGGCAGGCGATTTTACGGCCCCCTCCATGAACCAGCCCGAGATCCGCATGGTCCCGGTCGAGACGCTCGTGCCCTATGCACGCAACGCTCGCACCCACAGCGACGCCCAAGTGGCTCAGATCGCCGCCTCCATCACCGAGTTCGGCTGGACCAACCCGATCCTCACGGACGGAGACAAGGGCCTGATCGCCGGACACGGACGGCTCCTTGCCGCGAGAAAGCTCGCTCTCAAGCAGGTGCCCGTGATTGAGCTGGCGCACCTCACGCCCGAGCAAAAGAAGGCCTACATCCTGGCCGACAACCGCCTGGCGGAGAACGCGGGCTGGGACCAGGACCTCTTGAAGCTGGAGATGGCCGAGCTCAAAGCGGCCGACTTCGATCTGGACTTGATGGGGTTCACCGACAAGGAGATCGAGGCGCTTTTGACCAGCGACGAATCAGGCGGTGGTTTGACTGAGGATGATGCAATCCCAGAAACACCAGTAGATCCGGTTTCCAGACCTGGGGACTTGTGGATCCTCGGCAACCACCGCCTCCTTTGCGGCGATTCGACGGTGCTCGCAGACGTGGAGCGCTTGATGGGCGGCCAGCTGGCCGACATGGCCTTCACCGACCCGCCCTACAACGTGGACTACGGGAACAGCGCCAAGGACAAGATGCTCGGCAAAGACCGGCGCATCATGAACGACGATCTGGGCGACGGCTTCTTCAAGTTTCTCTACGACGCGTGCCTCAACCTCCTACTGGTCACCAAGGGCGCCTGCTACGTGTGCATGAGTTCTTCGGAGCTGCACACCCTGCAAAAGGCCTGGCTCCAGGCGGGCGGTAAGTGGTCGACCTTCATCATCTGGGCCAAGAACACTTTCACGCTCGGACGCGCCGACTACCAGCGCCAGTACGAGCCGATCCTCTATGGCTGGAAGCAGGGCTCCGATCACTTCTGGTGCGGGGACCGCGACCAGTCGGACATCTGGAACTACAACAAGCCCAGGGTCAACGACCTGCATCCCACGATGAAGCCGGTCGAACTGGTCGAGCGGGCCATCAAGAACTCGTCCAAGAGCCGGGACATCGTGATCGATCTTTTTGGTGGATCCGGGACGACCCTGATCGCCTGCGAGAAGACGGGGCGTCAGGCGCGGCTCCTTGAGCTCGATCCCAAGTTCGCGGACGTCATCGTCAAGCGCTGGGAGGAGTACACCGGCCAGGAAGCCATCCGAGATGCGGATCAGGTGCGCTTCTCGACAGCGGCGGAGACGGTCGCCTGATCGCCCCTTGCCCTACACCGGTCTCTCTGTGCTGCATGCTCCACAATCTGTGACTAGTCTCCGCCACCAGGATCCAGGCGCGCATGTTCAACCTCCACTGCACAAAAAAGCTTCTCGACCGAATCAAGCCCGAGCTTGGAACTCCGGGAGCCGGAACTACGCGCCTGGGAAACTGGTACGCCACGGCGCTGTTTTGGAAGCCGCAAATGGCGCTCCTGGTCAATGAGAGAACGCTGCTGCCTGTGGTGCTTCCTCTGGCGCCTGCCGCAACGCTCGCGCAGCGCCTGCCAGCCGCACTTCAGGCCGTGATGCATGAGCTCGCAATACCTGCGGACTTCATCCAGTCTGAAGTGGCGTGCATGGACGAGGTGGTCTACGCCCGGACTGCCAATCGCAGTGTCGTGGGCATGATGAATCAGTTTGAATACCTGGCAGAGGGATACCGGGATCTCAATCCTGGGCTGGATGTGGTTGCCCTCTCCGTGAAATTGGCTGGGACACCTTGTGGCCCCTTGTACAAGGGAGCCATTTTCCCGGACAAGGCCCTGCATGAACTGGTCAGGGGTGGTGCGCTGCACTGACTAGTCCCGAGTCCTGCCCGGCATTTTGCCGAGCCAGTTCTCTAGGAGTTCGTCCTAAGCGGCGCGGTAAACCCGATCGGCGCCTGCTTCCTTGGTCGAGGTGATGGCCAGTCCGAGTTTCTTTTTGAAGGTGCCGGCAAAGGCGCCGCGCACCGTGTGCGGCTGCCACCCGGTGGCTTCGCAGATCTGGTTGATCGTGGCGCCCTCGGGGCGCTTGAGGAGCGCCAGGACCTGAGCCTGCTTGCTGCCTTCGCGGCTTGCGCGTGTGGCGCGTGCTGGGGTGTCTTCGGTGGGAACGTCTTGCGCCTTTTCGCAGGACACCCCCAGGGCGTCGTAGCCCTGCGCGCTCACATGCCAGTTGTCGCCATTCGCGATAACCAAGCCTCGCTTGGCCATTCCCTCGAGGACCTTCAGGCGCGCGCCGCCTTTGATGTTGTCCGGGAACCAGGTGAGGCGCCCCTCGGTGCGCTCGTGCGCGTGAACCAGGATGGCGTGCTGGGCGGGGGACAGTTCGGTAGCTCGGGTGGCTCGGGCGGTTGGGTTTGCATTCATCGGTTGCTTCCTTTCGTTGATCCGATGTGATGCATTGACGCTCTGCTTCGAGGTGGAGCCAAGTCAATTCAAGTCAATTTCTCTCTCTGTCGCTTATTGCTTGAAAGGACGCGCCCATGCCACGCAGCGCGCCAACGCCCTGTCGCTACCCGGGCTGCGCTCAGGTGCTGCCCACTCCTGGTTATTGCGCACAGCATCAATCGCAGGTGCACCGTGACTACGGGCGTGCGCGGCGCGGCTTCGATACGGAGCTGGGCTTCTATCAATCGCCCAGGTGGCGCAACACCCGAGCCGCGGTGCTACGGGATCACCCGCTGTGCGCCAAGTGCCAGGCCAAAGGTCTGGTGCAGGCGGCCAAGGTGGTCGACCACATCGTTCCGGTCAAAGCAGGCGGCGAGCGCTACGACCGAGCGAACCTGCAGAGCCTGTGCGTGCCCTGTCACAACGCGAAGACCTCCTCTGAACGCGCCCTGGGCCGCCCCTGACCCCGTCTGAGGGGGGAGGGGGGAGGAATCTCTGGGGGCTGGCGCCCACGATGCGTGCGCTTGCGCAAATTTTTGTGCGTGCAAATTGGAGCTAGGGGGGGTATGCCGTCCTGCGCCGGCTTGGCGCCACCTCTGAACGTATCTAACCGTATGGGTGATTTATGGGTGGACGCAAGCCACTGCCAACGCAGGTCAAGCAGATCAAGGGCACGTTGCAGCCGTGCCGGACCAATTTCAACGAGCCGATCCCCGAAGGGTTGCTCGTTGAGCCTCCGGACTACATGCCTGAAGGGGCTAAGGCTGCCTGGCGCTACGCGCTCGAATGCGCGCCGCCCACCCTGATCCGAAAGCTCGACATGTCGGTGCTGGAGATCTGGGCTTGCGCGGCAGACCTGTACCGGCAGGCCCAGGCGGGCATTGGCAAGACCGGGCTCCTGGTGAAGGCGCCTCACAGCGGCGTGCCGATGCAGTCCCCGTATCTGGCGATTGCCAACAAGCAGGCCCAGATCATGACCAAAGCGGCGATCGAGATGGGGTTTACCCCCGCCTCGCGCTCTCGCATTTCCATTCCCGCCGAGAGGCCTGGTGAGGAGTTGGACCTCTGGGAAGACATCGTGGGATGAACCTCCATGGGGACAACAGCTAAGACGACACCTGGGACAACAACTCAAAAGAAGGCGAAGGAGCAACCCGAGCCCAGCGCCTACGCCCTGAGCGCCAGGCGCTACGCAGAGGCCGTGGTGGCCAAGGAGATCCTGGCCTGTGAGTGGGTCCAGAAGGCTTGCCAGCGCCAGCTCGATGACCTGGTGCGCTTTCGGCGCAAGAGTAGCCCCTACCAGTTCAACCCGGAGCTGCTGGACCGCTACGGGCGCCCTTACCGGCCTGCTGACAACCTGTGCGCCTTCATCGAGCGCCTGCCACACGTCAAAGGCCCCTTGGCGAGCCAGTTGATCGTGCTCGAGCCCTGGCAGGTGTTCATCCTGTCGACGGTCTTTGGGTGGGTGAAGCAGGACGGCAAGCGACGCTTTCGGCGCTCGTACATCGAGGTTCCACGTGGCAATGCCAAGTCGACGCTCTCGTCGGCGGTGGGCCTGTATATGCTGGCGGCCGACCGCGAGGGCGGTGCGGAGGTGTACTCCCTGGCCACCACCCGTGACCAGGCCCGCATCGTGTTCGGCGACGCCCAGACGATGGCGCGCCTGAGCCCGGGTTTCCGGAGCCGCTTCTCGGTGAACGTCGGGGCGCACAACATGCATGTGCTCCAGTCGGGATCGAAGTTCGAGGCGCTCTCGGCAGAAGGCTCGACCCTCGATGGCCTGAACATCCACTTCGGTTGCATCGACGAGTTGCACGCCCACAAGACCCGTACCGTCTATGACGTGGTCGAGACCGGAACGGGGAAGCGTGACAACTCGCTCCTGTGGGTGATCACCACGGCCGGCAGCAACCGCTCCGGGATCTGCTTTGAGGTGCGCAGCTTCGTCACCAAGCTGCTCAACCGGGTGCTGGAGGATGATTCCCAGTTCGGGATCATCTACGGCCTGGACGAAGGCGACGACTGGACGGACAAAGACTCCCTTATCAAAGCCAACCCCAACTGGGGCATCTCAGTGCGCGAGGAGGTGCTGGGTCCTTTGCAGGCCAAGGCCATGCAGCTTCCCAGTGCGGTCAACAACTTCAAGACCAAGCATCTCAATGAGTGGGTGAGCGCCGACAAGGCCTGGATGGACATGCGCTCCTGGGACGCGGGGGGTAACCCCGACCTGGAGCTGGACCAGTTTCTGGGTCAACCCTGCTGGATCGGGCTCGACCTGGCCAGCAAGACGGACATCGCCGCGTTGGTCATGGTGTTCAAGATGCCTTCGAGCCAGGGCTCGGGATCGGGTGTCGTGGAGGGGCCTGACGCAGCCGACGCATACGCGGTGTTTGGCAAGTACTACCTGCCCGAGGATACGGTCCAGGCGGCGGGCAACAGCCAGTACATCGGTTGGTCCCATGGTGGGCGCCTGTCAGTGACGCCGGGCAACGTGATCGACTTCAGCTGGATCGAGGCTGACCTGTTGGACATCGCCTCGAAGTTTGAAGTCCAGGCGGTGGCCTTTGACCCGTTTCAGGCGACGCAACTTTCGACCCGGATGCTCGCCGAGGGCCTTCCCATGATCGAGGTGCGGCCCACGGTGCTCAATTTCAGCGAGCCGATGAAGACGCTCGAAGCGCTCGTGCTGCAAAAGAAGCTCGTCCACGACGGCGACCCGGTCCTGGCCTGGATGGCCAGCAACGTAGTGGCCCACACGGACGTCAAAGACAACATCTACCCGCGCAAGGAGCGTGCAGAAAACAAGATCGATGGCATCGTCGCTCTGATCATGGCGCTGTCGCGGGCCATCAAGCCCGGCGAATCGTTGGTGCTGGGCTCGGACTACGAACTGATGCTGCTTTGACGCTGTCTCTGCATTTTTGGTCACTCGCCCATGGGATTGCTCTCCTTCTTTGACCGCTTCCGAGCCTCCACGAGTGACCGCTCCCCTTGGGGAGACTTCTTCTTCGAGCCGGTTGCCTCGCGCAGCGTCTCGGGGATGCGGGTCTCGGCCGATGCGGCCATGCGCCTCGCCGCTGTTTACGCGTGCGTGCGCATCCTCTCTGAGACGATGGCCTCGCTCCCACTGGTGCTCTATCGCCAGCGCAAGGATGGCGGCAAGGACCGGGTAACCGACCATTGGCTCTATCGGGTGCTGGCCAAGCGCCCCAACAAGCACCAAAACCCCTTCGAATGGCGCGAGATGCTCCAGGGCCACCTGGCGCTTCGGGGCAACGCCTTTTGCCAGATCCTCACCGACGGCCGCGGCGAAATCACCCAGCTTGTTCCCATTCACCCGGATCGGGTACGGATGGAGCTACTCGACAGCGGCGAGTACCGCTACCGGGTACGCAATCCGGCCGGCCAGGAGTGGGTGCTTCCCCGCGGGCAGGTGTGGCACTTGAGGGGGTTGTCCTCGGACGGCCTCTTTGGACTAAGCCCCATTGAGCTCGCCCGCGAGAGCCTGGGGATGGCGCTGGCCGCTCAGGACTACGGCGCCCGGTTCTTCAACAACGACGCCAAGCCCACGGGCGGGTGGATCGAGTTTCCGGGGACGTTTAAGGACCAGGAAGCCAAGCGGGTGTTTCGGGAGTCCTACCAGGCCGCCCAGTCGGGCGCCAACCGGGGCAAGGTACTCGTGCTGGAAAACGGCATGAAGTTCCACGAGGTGGGGGTCACCAACAAGGACGCCCAGTTTCTGGAGCTGCGCAAGTTCCAAATCACGGACATCGCGCGCCTGTTTCGGGTGCCTCCGCACATGATTGCGGACCTGGACCGGGCGACGTTTTCCAACATCGAGCAGCAAAGCCTGGAGTTCGTCATGCACACCATGACACCTTGGGCCGAGCGCTGGGAGGCGGCTATTGAGGCGGACCTCATGTTGGATGGCGACGAGTTGGAAGTCGAGTTCGACTTTGCCAATCTGATGCGCGGTGACGCGGCCAGCCGCTCGGCGTATTACCAAAGCGGCATCCAAAACGGCTGGATGACCCGCAACGAGGCGCGGGTGGCTGAGAACCTCAACCCGATCGCTGGGTTGGACCAGCCGCTACGGCCCCTGAACATGGTCCAGGAGGAGGACGCCCAGGAGGCCGATGAGGTGTTGGAAGGGGAGCACCCGGATGCTCCGGAGGCTCCGGAAGCACCGGAGGGCGAGGAAGGACCACTGGATATGGCCCGCCTGCCTAAGGACGCCCTGCGCCAGCGCCTCAAGCGTCTGGTTGCGGCCAACGCTGGCCGACTGGCAAGGCGCATTGGCAAGCGAGCCGACGCCAGCGAGGGACACATGGCCCTCACTCAGTCTGACCTCGAAGTGATCGCCCTGGCCTTAGACCGCCCCATGGGGGCCGTGCAGGCCTGGGCCAAGCACCTTCCCCATCCCTTGGAAGAGGGCGCCCTGGTGCGCTACCTCATCGAACTTGGAACCCACGAATGAACAAACAACTGCTCCTTGGCGAGTTTTTGACCACCCCCTGGGCTCTGATGCCCGAACGCCTGCAGGCCATGACCGGGGTGCTGACCCGCTGGTGGACGGGTGAGGTCGCAAGCGATGAGGCACTCTTTCAGATCAACACCGACCGCGTGATCCGCGATACCCGCAAGCAGTTCGCCTCGGCCAGCGCCGGCAGCGGCATTGCGGTCCTGCCTCTCTATGGGGTGGTGACCCAGCGGGGCAACATGGTCGAAGACATCTCCGGCCCGGGCAGCACCAGCACGCAGCAGTTCGCCGCCGCCCTGCGCCAGGTCCTGGCCGATGACTCCGTCGGCCAGATCCTTATCGACATCGACAGCCCTGGCGGCAGCGTCTACGGGGTGGCAGAACTGGCCGCCGAGATCGTGAGCGCCCGGGCGCAAAAGCCGGTGATCGCCGTGGCCAACAGCCTGGCCGCCTCGGCCGCCTACTGGATCGGCTGCGCCGCCAGTGAGTTCTATGTCACCCCTGGTGGGGAGGTGGGCTCCATTGGCGTGTGGCAGTCCCATTTCGACTACTCCAAGGCGCTGGAAGAAGACGGCGTCAAACCTACTCTCATCTCGGCTGGCAAGTACAAGGTCGAGGGCAACCCCTATGTGCCGCTGGAGCCGGAGGCGCAGGCCTTCATGCAGTCCCGCGTGGACGAGTACTACGCCGCCTTCGTGAAAGCCGTGGCCAAGGGCCGGGGCGTGTCGGTTGCGGACGTCCGAGACGGCATGGGTCAGGGCCGGGTGCTGGGCGCCGATGCAGCCCTGGCGCAAAAGATGGTCGACGGCATCGCTACCTTTGACGAGGTGCTGGCCAAGATGCAAAAGAACGCCCGGTCTTCTCAGACCCGCTTGGCCTCGCGTCTGAAGCAGGCACGCTCAGCACTAGCCCTGGTCTGAACCCTGAGTTTCGCCGCGCTCCGTTGAGAGCGGCATCCCCTGGCGACCGCAAGGTCGCGTCCCTTTGCGGCCCGTAGGTCGCATCCACCCCAAGTAGCCGCCCCTCAATTGTTCGAGCGGGCGGCTTTTCATTTCTGGAGATAACCTATGAGTAAGCAACTGCGCGAGCTGCAGGCTCGCAAGGCCGCCCTGGTCAAGGACGCCCGCAATCTGACCGACATCGCAGCCGCCGAAGAGCGCGACATGAACGAGCAAGAAGTCGCCGCCTTTGAGTCCCTCAAAGCCAAGATCGAGGCGACCTCGGCCGCCATCGACCGCGAGGCGGCCCTGATCGCAGAAGAGGCCCAGATGGCGCACCTACCGACCCGGCAGGTGGCGGCGTCCGCTGGTAACCCCGTGATCACCGTCACCGACAACCTCGAGGCCGACCCCAAGCACGGCTTCAAGTCGGTGGGCGAGTTCCTCAAGACCGTCTGCCAGGCGCGCAAAACCGGCGCGAGCATCGACGAGCGCCTCCTGGTGGGCTCGGGCCGCAATGCCGCCGCCCCCACCACCTTTGGCAGTGAAGGCTCGGCCCAAGATGGTGGTTTTCTGGTGCCGCCCCAGTTCGCACAGGACATCTTCCAGCTCTCGCTGGGCGAGGACTCTCTCCTGCCGATGACCGACAACGTCGAGATCACTGGCAACACCATGGCTTTTCCCAAGGACGAGACCACGCCCTGGGGTAGCAACGGCATCCGGGCTTTCTGGCAGGGTGAGGCGGCGCCGGCCGCGGGCACCAAGCCGGTGCTGGGTCTGTCCACGCTGCGCCTCAAAAAACTCATGGCCCTGGTGCCGGTGACCGACGAGCTGCTGGACGACACCAACGCGCTGTCGACCTACCTCCCCGACAAGATCGCCAACTCCATTCGCTGGAAGACCAACGAGTCGATCCTCTTTGGCTCGGGCACTGGCGTTCCGGCCGGTTGCATGAGCGCTGCCACCACCGTGACGGTGGCCAAGGAGACGGGGCAGAACACCCAGACGCTGCTGGCGCAAAACCTCGCCAAGATGATCTCGCGCCTGCCCCCAGGCAGCTTTGCCAAGGCGGTGTGGATCGTCAATAACGACGTCCTGCCGGCGCTCTTCACCCTCACCCTGGGCAACTACCCAATCTACCTGCCCACCGGGCTGGGCGTGGGTGGCATCCAGGTCTCGCCCTACGGTACCTTGCTGGGCCGCCCGGTGTTCGTGTCTCAGCACGCCAACACCTTCTCGGCGCAAGGAGACGTGCTGCTGGCCGATCTGTCGTACTACCAGACGATCACCAAGGCCGGTGGGATGCAGACGGCCACCTCCATGCACCTGTACTTCGATGCGGACCTCACGGCCTTCCGCACCACGTTCCGCATGGACGGCCAGTCCAAGATCGCTGCCCCGATCGCTCCGGCCAAGGGCAACGCCACTCTCTCGCCCTTCGTCCAACTGGGCGCCCGCTAAGGCGGCCTGCCACCTTCAAGGAGAACACGCATGTTTCCCAACGCGAAAGGCAGCGAGCAGCTGTCCATTCTTGCCACGCTCGACCCGAGCAACCAGGCCGCCGGCAGCGCCAGCACCGGCTGGGTCCCGCTGTCCGGCCACCACAACCTGCTGGCTCTGGTGCAAACCGGGGCCCTGGCCACGGGCGCCACGGTGGACGCCAAGCTCCAGCAGGCCCTGGACACCACGGGCACCGGTGCCAAAGACGTCTCTGGCAAGGCGATCACGCAACTGGCCCAGGCGGCCAGTGGTGCGAACCGCCAAGCCCTCATCAACCTGCGCCCCGAGGAGCTGGACGTCAACGCCGGCTTTGCCTACGTGCGCCTAGTGGTGACGGTGGCGAGCGCTGCGGCCAACACCGCTGCGCAGCTTCTGGGCGTGAACCCGCGCCTTGCGTCCGCAGAGAGTGCCAACCAGGCGGCAGTGGCCCAGATCCTCTGACCTGAGCGTCTGATCTGAGTAAGCCTGTGCTCAAAGCCGTGGAGGCTGGGGCCGAGGGACAAAGGTTGAACAACCCAAGCTAGAGCCACCAGTGCACCGCTGATGCAGGTCCAACTGATATGCCGATCCAACTGATCACTCCGCCCGTCCAGGAACCCGTCTCGCTTGCCGAGGCCAAGGCGCACTTGCGGGTGGACTTCGAGGACGACGATGCGCTCATCGCCTCGCTGCTCGTGGCCGCGCGCCAGGCAGCCGAGTCGCTCACGCATCGCCAGTTGGTCTTTGCCCGGTGGCGCCTAGTGCTCGATAGCTTCCCCGGCCCCAGCCTCATGGGGGTGCCGGCCGGGCAGCCGTTTACGCTGCCCGGCCACGCCATCCTGATCCCCAAATCCCCGGTGGCCTCCGTTGTGGAGATCCGCTACCTGGACATGGCAGGCGCCTCCCAGGTGATGCCACCTCAGAATTACACGGTCGATGCGGCCTGTGAGCCCGCCCGCATCACCCCGGTGTTTGGCCAGATCTGGCCCATCGCACTGCCCCAGATCGGGTCGGTGACCGTAACCTTCGACGCAGGCTATGGCGAACCGGCCGCAGTTCCCGAGGGCATCAAGTCCTGGATCAAGCTGCGTGTGGGTAGCCTCTATGCCCACCGCGAAGAGGTCGCATCGCTCACGCGGGGCCGGATCGATCCGCTGCCGTTCATCGACGGGCTACTCGACCCGTATCGGGTCAATTTCATCTGAGCGCCTGAAACGCTCCCCCTGAAAAGGCCTGAGAAGTCATGAGCATCGTCGATGCCGGGATGCTGCGCCGCCGCGTGCGCCTGCAGCGCCCCGAGACCGTCAAGGACGCCCTGGGGGCGCCCGGGCGCCAGTGGGTGGATGTGGCCACAGTCTGGGCCGATGTCCAGCCGCTCTCGGGCCGTGAAGCCGTGATTGCGAGCCGGATATCGGCCGAGATCAGCCACCAGATCACGGTGCGCTACCAGCGCATCTTTGAGAACCCCCAGCAGGTGGCCCGGATGCGGGCGCTCTATGGCGGTCGCATCTTCAACATCCACTCCGCGCTCAACGAAGACGAGAAGCGGGTGCAGGTGGTTTTGTTGGCTTCGGAAGGTCTGGACGATGGCTAGGAGTGTTGATGGCTAAGACGGAGATCGTCCAGATCAAGGGCCTAGCTGAACTGGGCCGGGCACTGCGCGAATTGCCGGACCGGGTCGCCAAGAACGGCTTGCGCGGCTCGGTCTATGCAGGCGCCAAGGTCATTCGGGATGAAGCGCGGCTGCGCGCACCCCGGGCCGCCCAGTCCTTAGGACCCAACCACCCCCCACCAGGTACCCTCAAGCGCTCGGTGATCATGAAGCATGTGCCGGAGCTCTCCGGTCTGACCCGCCAGACCTTCTTTGTGCTGGTGCGTCATGGCAAGAAGTACCGCAAGCAGGGAAAGAAGGGCACGCTCTCGCAGGACGCCTGGTATTGGCGCTTCATTGAGTTCGGCACCCGCAAGATGCGCGCGCGCCCCTTTCTTCGTCCGGCCTTGGAGGCCAAGGGGCGCGAGGCCGCGCAGGCCATGAAGGAGCGTTTGGCCGAACGCGTCGAGCGCGAAGCTAAAGAATTGAATCGCGGTTGAAGGCATGGAACAGTTCTACGATTCCATCAAGACCTTGGCCGCCGGCCAGGTCTACGCCCTGGTCGCGCCGGAAGACGCCCAGTACCCAGCGCTTGTCTATACCCCGATCGCCCAGGAACTGGTCCTGGGCCTCGACGGCCCGCAAGGGCTCGCGCGCCTGCGCGTCCAGGTCGATGCCTACGCCCGCACCCTGCAGCAAGCCCTGCATCTGCAAGACCTGGTGCTGGCTGCGCTCATGGCAGAAGGCAGCGCCGTGGTCGATGTGCGCCTGGGGCTCACGGACTTTGAGCCACAGGCACGCCTGTACCGAGTGAGCGTGGACTACACGCAGTTCGTGTCCGACCCCGCTTAGCGGTGACCCGCGCGGACCCCGAACTCACGCATTTCATCTTTTTGGAGAACCTATGAGCAGCACGGCCATCACCGCGCAGGGCATCACCGTGGCCCGCTTTGGCACCACCGCGTTCGAAACCATCCCCAACGTGGTTTCCTTCCAGGGGCCCGGCGGCCAGGCGGCGGTGATCGATGTCACCAACCTGGCTTCGAGCGCCAAGGAAAAGCGCATTGGCCTGCGCGACGAAGGGCAGCTCTCGCTCACCCTTCACTACAACCCCGACGACCTGGTGCACCAGGGCTTGCGTCTGGACCGCGCGAACCGCGTGCGCCGCCAGTTCAAGCTCACCTTCACCGATTCCAACCCGGCCATCTGGACCTTCTACGGCTACGTCACCCAGTTCAGCGTTCAAGGCGGGGTGGATGCCGTGGTCCAGGCCTCGGTCACCATCGAAATCGATGGCGAGATCACTGAGGCTTGAGCCCAAACCTAGGAGAACTCCCTTGCTGACTCGTGACCAGATCCTTCAATGCGACGACCTGCCCCGTGAGCGGGTGTCCGTGCCCGAGTGGGGCGGCGAGGTGCTCGTTCGCACTATGACCGGCGCCGACCGGGATGCTTTTGAGGCAAGCCTCGTGGGCCGCGACGGTCCCAAGGAAAGCCGCCTGGACAACGTCCGCGCGCGCCTGGTGGCCCTTGCCCTGTGTGGCGAAGACGGCGAACGCCTTTTTGCCGATGCCGATGTGGCAGCGCTCGGTGCCAAGAGCGCCCGCGCGCTGGACCGGGTGTTTGCCGTGGCCCAGCGCCTGAACGGCATCGGCGCCGAGCAGGTGGACGCCGCAAAAAACGCCTGAGGCGCCAGCCCACCCGGCGCTTCGCGTTTCGCCTCGCCCTGGCGCTGGGCATCCCAGTTCGGGAGTTGCTCGCGCGCCTGGGATCGGACGAATTCACCGAATGGGTGGCGTATTCTCAACTCGAGCCCTTTGGTGACCTGCGGGGCGACTACCGCTCAGGGGTCGTGGCCGCCACCTTGGCCAACGTCCACCGCACCAAGGACGCCCGTGCGTTCAGGCCGGAGGACTTCATGCCGTTCTTGGAGCAGCCAGAGTCTGAGGGGGCCCAGGGTGCGGCTGCCTCCATCGGATTCCAAGCCGCGGTTGACCACAACGTCGCCCGCTTCAAGGCTCTCTTCGCCCACAAGGTGAAGAAGGCAAGTAAGGGGGAGGGCGCCCAAGAGGCCTGACCCCCCTCACCACACAGGCAACTACCCAAAGGTCCGGCCCATGGCTGATATTGGCTCCCTGGTGATCAAGCTGGCGGCCGAGACGGCAGAGTTCCGGGAGGACCTGGGCAAGAGTGCGCGCCTTCTGGAAAAGCACGCCGACGGGATGCGCCTGTCGCTGGAGAACGTGGCCAAGGTGGCTAAGGCCACCTTCGTGCTGGCCATCGGCGTGGAGTCGGTGAGCGCCTTGAAGGAGCTCATTAGCCACACGCTGGAGTCGGTGGCGGCGCTGCAGGACCTGGCCGAGCAGTCTGGGGCGAGCGCCACGGCGCTCTCAGGCTTTGCGCCGGTGGCCACTATCTCCGGGCTGGCCATGGACCAGGTGGGCCAGGGCCTCGTGAAGCTCTCCAAGGGCCTGGCGGGCATCGACGACGAGACCAAGGGGGCCTCTCAGGCCCTCCAGTTCCTGGGCATCCAGGCCAAGGACGCCAGCGGCAACCTGCGCGACCCGGCAGACGTGATGAACGATGTCGCGCTCAGGCTTTCCGAGTTTGAGGACGGGGCGGGCAAGACGGCCATTGCGCTGGACCTGTTTGGCAAGTCCGGGGCGCAGCTCTTACCCTTTTTGAAGGACCTGGCCGCCAACCAGGACCTCAACATCCGTCTGACCCTGGACCAGATCGAGGCGGCCGAGCACGCCTCCAAGGCCCTGGGGCGGATGAAGGCCGAGCACAACTTCGTGGCGCAAACCCTCCTCATGGAGGCCGTTCCCGCGGCCGAGGAGTTTGTGAGCCAGCTCAAGCTGATGTTCCTGGGCACGACCAACGCTGCCGAAGGGATCCTCAAGCTGCGTAATGACGGCACGCTCAAGGAGTGGGGCCAGCAGGTGGCCTACGCCCTGGCGGTCGTCGTCGACGGCCTTCGCGCGGTGGCGCTCATGGTCAAGGCTGTCGCGGGCAGCTTCGAGGTCGTTTGGGCCGATATTGAGCTGCTCGGCACCTTCCTGGCAGGAGGCAAGGGCCTGAACCCCTTCTCCGAGGAGAACGTGGCCACCCTCAAGGCGGCGCTGGCCAAGCGAAACGCCGTTGTCGAAAACGCCAACCGCAACTACGTTGAGTTGTGGGAGATGCCGCTCCTGTCTGACCGGCTCAAAGCGCGGTTCGAGGAGCTCAATAACGTGCCGCCCCCGGTGGTGCGCGAGCCCCCGAAGCCGCGCCTGAACTACAGCACGGCCACCGGCGCGGTGACCGCGGCGGAGATGGCCCGCATCGACAGCGAGGTCAAGCGCCTGCAGGCCCAGGTCGATGTCGAGACGGGCATTCTCAAGGACCGCCAGCGCACGATCGACCTGCTGGAGAGCCAGGGCTACATCAGCTTTCGGGAGGCGAGCGATGCGCGGGCGGCCGCGCAGGAGGACTTCGTCGAGCACCTGCGGGTGCTCAGCGCCCAGGAAGAATCCATCCTGCGTGAGGGCCTGGCCCGAGTGGCCAAGACCACCCAGGACAAGCTCAAGCTCCAGGACCGCCTCAATGAAGTGGTCTTAAAGCGCGAGCGCCTCGAGCGCGAGTCCTTGCAATCGAACTTGGAGCGCCAGATTCGCTTGCCCGGCGAGACGATGAAGGAGCTGCAGGAGCAGGTCGCCCGGGCCCAGGCCCAGCTGCATGCGACCGAGGACCAGATCAAGACGTTGCGCGAAAACGGCTCCATCAGTGAGCTGGGTTCGCTCAAACGGTTGTCCTCTGCCCGCCGCTCCAGCGCTGAGGAGCTGCAAGCCCTTGCCGCCCGGGCGCGGGAGCTGGTGGAGGCGGCTCCGGGCAACGATCGCCTGGCCGAGTCGCTGCGCCGCATCGAGGAGGCGGCCCGCCAGGCCGCTGATGGAGCCCAACTCCTGGGTCAGCGCGCGCTGGAGCTCTCGGACCCTGGCGCGGGCTTTGCCAAGGCGCTCCGGAGCCTCGGGGAAGAGACCGAGCTATTGGGTAAGCAGATGGAGGCGGTGACCACCAAGGCGTTCAACGGCATGACCGATGCGCTCACCAATTTCGTGATGACCGGAAAGCTCGACTTCAAGTCGCTTGCAACCTCCATCATCTCGGACCTGGTGCGTATTCAGATCCAACGCGCGATCACGTTGCCCCTGGCCAACGCGCTTGGCAGCTACTTTGGCTTTGCCAGTGGCGGCGTGATGAGCGCCGGGGGGCCCATGCCCCTTCGCGCTTACGCCAGTGGCGGGGTGGCCACCAGCCCGCAACTGGCGCTCTTTGGCGAGGGATCCCGACCTGAGGCCTATGTCCCGCTGCCCGACGGACGCTCCATTCCCGTGACCATGAGCCAGGCAGGTGTCGGCGTTGGGGGCGGGGATGTCTTCAACATCTCGGTCCAGGTGACCGAGGGGGGTGTGGGTCCGGCCTCCGGTAGCGGCGAGCAGGGGCGCGATCTGGGCCGGGCGATCTCCAGCGCGGTGCGCCAGGAGCTTCTTAACCAAAAGCGGGCCGGTGGCCTGCTCGATCCAAGACGCATGGGGGCTTAACGCCTCCTGGCGCCTTCGCCCAACCTCATGGCCATCTTCACCTGGACCCCTTCCATTGGCGCCGCCCTCACCGTCAAGCCCACGGTGCGCCGGGTGGCCTTTGGCGACGGCTACGAGCAACGCCAGGCCTTCGGCATCAACACCCAGGCGGAAGTCTGGGCGCTGGAGTTTCGGGGGCAGACCAGCGCGCAGGCGAGCGCCATTGACGCCTTCCTGCGTGCCCGTGGCGCCGTCCAGGCGTTTGAGTGGACGACGCCCAGTGGACTGACGGGTCGCTTTGTCTGCGACGAGTGGAGTCGGGTGGTGGAAGAACCCAACGTGGAGAACGTGCGCGCGACGTTTCGCCAAGTCTTTGATTTGTAGGGGAAGCGATTGCCATCGCCGAACATAACCTCTGAGTTGCAACGCCTGGCCCCCAGCGCGGTGATCGAACTCTTCGTGCTGGACCTCTCCCTCTTCAAGGAGGGCGTGGTGCGCTTTCATGCGGGCACGAATGAACTTCGCCGCCAGGTGGTCTGGCAAGGCAACACCTACGAGCCCTTTCCCATCCAGGTCGAAGGCTTTGAGTTCAACGGCAATGGTCAGGTGCCCCGCCCGCGCCTCAAGGTAGCCAACGTGACGGGCAGCATCACGGCGCTGCTTCTCTCGTACCAAGACCTGGTGGGCGCACGCCTCACGAGGAAGCGCACGCTCCTGAAGTACCTCGACGCGGTCAATTTCGACGCCGGAGTTAATCCCACCGCCGACCCCACCGCCGAATTTGCCGACGACGTCTGCTACATCGATCGCAAGTCGCGGGAGACGCGCGAGGTCGTCGAATTCGAGTTGGCTGCGTCCTTCGACCTGGAGGGCGTGGCCCTGCCGCGTCGGCAGATCGTGCAAAACGTCTGCCCCTGGACCTACAGGGGCGCCGAGTGCGGCTACACGGGCCTGTCGTACTTCAACGCCAATGACGCAGTAGTGACCTCGTCCGCGCAGGATGCCTGTGGCAAGCGCCTGTCGTCTTGCAAGAAGCGCTTTGGCTCCAATGCGGAGCTTCCCTTCGGGGGCTTTCCCGCCGCAGGCTTGATTCGGTGATGAGCGATCGCACAAGGAATTCCCAGATGATCGCCGTCACCCCGGACAACCAGGCGGCAATCCTGGCCCACGCCGCCCGGGAGTACCCCAGGGAGGCCTGTGGGGTGCTTCTGGTGCGCAAGGGCCGCCAGGCCTATGCGGCCTGCCGGAACCTCGGGGTGGGGACCGACCAGTTCGTGATCCACCCCGAGGATTACCTCCATGCCGACCGCCAGGGCCAGATCGTGGCGGTGGTGCATTCCCACCCGGGGCTACCCGCCGAGCCCAGTCAGGCCGACCGCGTGGCCTGTGAGGCCAGTGGCCTTGCTTGGGTCATCGTGTCCTACCCACAAGCCGACTGGCGCCAGATTGCCCCCGAGGGCTACAGCGCCCCCCTGGTGGGGCGTCAATGGGCCCATGGGGTGCTGGACTGCTATTCGCTCCTGCGCGACTGGTATGCCCAGGAGCGATCGATTGAGCTTTTGGACTTCGCTCGCCTGGATGAATGGTGGCTGCGGGGGGACAACCTCTATGTGGAGAACTTCACCCGCGCTGGTTTTGCGCCGGTGGAAGTAGACGGAGGGGAGGGCAAAGACCTCCAGGAGGGCGATGTGCTTCTCATGCAGATCGCCTCGCCCGTTCCGAACCATGCGGCCATCTACCTCGGTGACGGGCTCATCCTCCATCACCTGCAGGGGCGCCTGTCCAGCCGGGACGTCTACGGGGGCTACTGGCACAAGGTGACCACCCATGTGTTGCGGCACGAAGCGTTGCAGCACAACTCGATGCGGCACCACGCGTTATAGGCCTCACTCTTTTCCTCCTTTCCCATGACCACCATCGTTTTGCTGGGCGAGTTGGGCCGGCGCTTCGGCCGGCGCCACACGATGGCGGTGGCCTCCGCTGCCGAGGCCGTGCGGGCCCTGTGCGCCAACTTCCCCGACTTTGAGCGCCACCTGGTCACCTCCGGCGAGCGCGGGGTGGGCTACCGGGTGCTCGCAGGGCGCGACGCTCTGGGCCTCGATCAACTCCATGAACCCACAGGCCGGGGCCGCATCACGATCGCCCCGGTCATCTCCGGCGCCGGGGGACGGGGCCTGGGCCAGATCCTCCTGGGCGTTGCCCTCATTGCCGTGTCCTGGTGGAACCCCATGGGCTGGGCGGCCGCCGGGGCGTTCTTGTCCCAGGCGACGCTCTACTCGGTGGGCACTTCCATGATCCTGGGCGGGGTGGCGCAGATGATCGCGCCCGTGCCCAAGGCGTTCTCCCCCTCGGAGGGCGCCCAGGTCCAACCCAGCTACGCCTTCAACGGCGCGGTGAACACCAGCGCCCAGGGGCACCCGGTGCCGGTGGGCTATGGCCGGCTGATCGTGGGGTCGGCCGTCATCAGTGCGGGCATCGGGGTTGATGAGGTGGCGGTATGACGGGCTTGGCTAATCCATTGGCATATGAACAGCCCTTGATCGCCGGCTCCGGCGGGGGAGGCAAGTCCGGCAGTGGCGCCAGCGCCCGGGTGGCTCAGGAAGCGCCTGAGAGCCTGCGCTCCAAGGCCTATGCCCGGGTGGTGGACCTGGTGTGCGAGGGGGAGATCGAGGGACTGGTGGGCGGTTTGAAGTCCGTCTACCTGGATGACACCCCCATCCAGAACGCCGACGGCAGCTACAACTTCACCGGCGTTTCTCTGCAAACGCGCAGCGGCACCCAGCAGCAAAGCTACATCCCGGGCTTTTCCTCGGTCGAAAACGAGGTGTCCGTCGGGATCGAGTGCAAAGCCGGACAGCCGGTGGTGCGAACCATCACCGACGCCGATGTGAACGCAGTGCGCATCAAGGTAAGCATTCCGCAGCTCACCTTGCAGGACACCACCAACGGGGACCTGGGCGGCACCTCGGTGAGCTATGCGATCGACGTGCAGTCCAAGGGGGCGGGCTTTACCCAGGTCCTAGTCGACACCGTCACCGGCAAGACGACGTCGCGCTACCAGAGAAGCTACTACCTGGCGCTCTCGGGCAGCGCCCCCTGGGACATCCGGCTTCGGCGCATCACGCCCGACGCCACTCAGTCGAGCCTGCAAAACAAGACCAGCTTTGACTCCTACACGGAGGTGATCGAGAGCAAGCTGCGCTATCCGAACAGCGCCCTCATGGCGCTTCGGGTCGACGCTTCGCAGTTTCCGACTATTCCGCGTAGGAGCTATGACCTCAAGCTCCTCAAGGTTCGGGTCCCGAGCAACTATGACCCCGCGACCCGCAGCTACGCGGGCGTGTGGAATGGCAGCTTCAAGATCGCCTGGACGGATAACCCTGCCTGGTGCTTCTATGACCTGGTGACCAGTAGCCGCTATGGCCTGGGCTCCTATGTGCCCGAGTCCCAGGTGGACAAGTGGGCGCTGTACCGGGTGGCGCGCTACTGCGATGAGCTGGTTCCCAATGGCCTAGGCGGGGTGGAGCCGCGCTTTACCTGCAACCTGTACCTGCAGTCGCGTGAGCAGGCCTACAAGGTCGTCCAGGACATGGCCTCGATCTTTCGGGGCATGGCCTATTGGGCGGGTGGGGCGATCACCGTCACCCAGGACGCCCCGCAGGACCCGCTGCACCAGTTCACCGCGGCCAATGTGGTGGACGGTGAGTTCTCCTACCAGGGGTCCTCGGCCAAGGCCCGCCACACCGTGGCGCTCGTGAGCTGGCTCGACCCGCTGGACTTCTACCGCCAGAAGGTCGAATACGTGGAGGACCCCGCTGGCATCGCCCGCTACGGGGTGGTGCAAGCCGACGTGGTCGCCATGGGCTGCACGCCGCGCGGCCAGGCCCATCGGGTCGGCAAGTGGCTGCTGTACTCGGAGCAGTCGGAGTCCGAGATCATCACCTTCCGCACAGGGCTCGATGGTGCCGTGGTGCGCCCGGGCGATGTGATCAAGGTGGCGGACGCGAGCCGCGGCGGCGCGCGCCTGGGCGGTCGGATCGCCCAGAGCACCACCACCAGCGTCACCCTGGACCAGGATCCGCCGGCGGCCATGGTGTCGGGTGCGTCTGGAACCTCGACCAGTCCCTGGCGTCTCTCGGTGGTGCTCCCCACGGGGGAAATCCAGGAGCGGGCGGTGGGCTCCCGCACCGCCCGAACGCTCGGGGTGACCAGCGCCTTCACGGCGGCGCCCCAGGTGGGCGCCATCTGGGTGCTGGCCTCGCAGGATGTGGAAGCCCAGCTCTTTCGGGTGGTGCAAGTTGCCGAGAGCGAGCCGGGCATCCACGAGGTGACGGCACTTGCCCACAACCCGGCCAAGTACACGGCGATCGAGCAGGACTTGGCGCTCCAGCCCAGGGACATCACGCTTTTGTCCGCAGCGCCTGCTGCCCCCACGGGGCTGCAGGTGAGCGAGAGTCTCTACCGGGTCAAGGACCAGGCCCTGGTCCTGGTGCAACTGGCCTGGGAGCAGGTCTTTGGGGCCCAGGAGTACCAGGTGAGCTACCGGGTGGGTAGCGGCAATTTGGTGACGCTTCCGCGCACGGCCAGCACCTACCTGGAGATCCGAAACGCCGACGCCGGGGACTACCAGGTGAGCGTGCGGGCGGTGGGTGTCACCGGAAAACTGGGAGGCGCAGCGCAGCTCACGCAGACCATCCTGGGCAAGCTCGCCCCTCCGGATGATGTTCAGGAGTTCGTGGTCACCCGGCGCACGACTGACCTCTTGCTGTCCTGGAAGGCTAATACCGACGCGGACCTTGCGGGCTATGAGGTGCGGGTGGGAGCGGGCTGGGACGCTGGCGTCCTCGTGGGTCAGACCGCCGGCACGCAGCTGGTGCATGACCAGAGCGAAGCGGGCCTCTTCAACTATCACATCCGGGCCTTTGACACCTCGGGCAAGTACAGCACGCACGTCACGACGTTTGCCCTGACGCTTCTGGCGCCCCAGGTCGTGCGCCAGTTCGACGTGGTGCAGTCGTCCAATCGGCTGGAGTTCCGGTGGCTTCCCAACCCCGAAGCCGAGGTGGTGGCCTATGAGCTGCGCGAAGGCGCGGCCTGGGACACGTCCATCTTCCTGGCTGAAGTGCGCTCGAGCAGCTACACGCTGCCTTCGGGCTTTGATGGGGAGCGCAAGTTCTGGATAAAGGCGATCGCTTCGCCGGGCATCTACTCGGACAAGGCCGCCTTTGTCTCGACGGTGGTGGCCCAGCCCCAAAACGCGAACCTCCTTTTCACGGTGGACGCGATGGCCGGGGGCTTTCCTGGTGTCAAGCACTTCGCGACGGTGGAATCAGTCGGCAGCAGCCAGGTGCTGCGCATGGACTCGGGGGTCTCGCAATCTGAGTACCTCTTCGAGGTCACGCTGCCAGCAAGCTTTCGGGCCCAGAACACGATCCTGGCCAGCATCGGCGCCACGCTCGATGACCGGGAGAGTTGGCAGTCGTCGAACTACAACTGGGCCAGTAGCGCCGCCCAGCGCCAGTGGACCTACGACGGCTCCCTCAAAAGCATTGAGGCGCGGTTTCAGCTCGCCCAGGAAACGGGCCTGCAAGCCGGGGAGCTCTATGGCTGGCGCCTGTCGGGTGGCCTGGACGGGGCGGTGGGGGCCATCACCAATGCCGCGGCCACCGAATCCAAGGGCGTGAGCTATGGCCAGGGGCGCTATGGGCAGGGCCTTCGGGTGCGAGACACCACCCGGGTGTCCTGGCCGGTGGCGATCCCGGCGCAGTTTCACACCGTGTTCTGGTTTGTCCCTGAGCAGGTGACGACTTGCGTCATCTGGGCGGCGATTGGTGCCGGGGTGAGCTTGCTGGTGGGCTACGACGCGCTGGAGGGGGTGTTCTTCCTGGAGGACCACCTCTATCGCCAGGTGCGCCTGGCCTATCCCCTGGCGGTCGGCGATCGCCTGTGCCTGGGGGTGTGTCAGACCGCTGCTGACCGGCGGCTCTTTGTTGGAAAGATGGGTGGCGAGGTCAAAAGCGCCCAGGCCGAACTGGTGCCGGTGGCGGGGTACACCACGTTGCGGCTGTAATGAACTTCGCGCTCCTTCCATGGAGCTTGAACGACGCCTCCAGGGCGCTTCAAGGGCGTTGCGTCCGGTTGGTGCAACGCCCTTCGCATTTTCTGCATCAACCCAAGAAAGATATTTCCATGATTGAAGAAGGCATGGCCCTTAAGGGTGCCATCACGCTGCTCGTCGAGCGCGCCGGGGGCGAGGTCGAGGTCGTCCACAAGGACAACATCATCGTGAACGGCGGCTTCGACTTCGTGGCCGACGCCATTGGTCTGTCCGCCAGCCGTCCCGGCGTCATGGGCTGGATTGCGGTGGGCACGGGTACCACCGCGGCGGCGTCCACCCAGACAGCGCTTGTCACCGAGATCAAACGCAACGCCGCCGCCTACGCCCATACCGCCGGTACCAAGGTGTTCACCTTCACCGCGAGTTACCCGGCAGGCGATGCGACTGGGGCGCTCACCGAAGCCGGGGTGTTCAACGCGGCCAGTGGCGGCGTGATGTTCGACCGGGTGGTCTTCCCTGTGGTGAACAAGGGCGCCGACGACAGCCTCACCGCCGTCTTCACCTTCACGATGAGCTGAGGACCCCCAGGGAGTTGCTGAGACGCCATGGCCGAGACCATCACTGTCACCACCTCGCCGGGCACTCCCTACACCTGGGCGCAGGCCAAATTCACGTGGACCAGCGCCACAGCAGGGAAAAGCTGGGCGACCGCCACGCCGGCCGTCTACGCCCTGGCGGTGGCCAGTACCCTGGGGCTTGGCGAGGTCCTGGGCAAGCAGATGCTCAAGGTCGGCAAGGAGGCCGTTGGACTCTCCGAAGCGAGCAGGAGACAGGTGACCTTGGCCAGGGCCGACCCCCTCGCCTTTAGTGAGACCTATGTCGATCTGATCGCCTATGTACTGCGGTTCATGGAGTCGCTGGCCATGAGCGAACGCCTGGGCCGGTCGGCGACCAAGGCACTGGCTGAGGCGCTTCAGTTGGTGGAGGGGGCGACCAAGGGTCTGATCCTGCGCCGCTTCGAAGCGCTGGCGCTGGCTGAGACCTACACCGACCTCATCGCCTACGTTGTCCGGGTGTCTGAGAGCCTGGCTGTGCAGGAGAAGGCTTCCAAGGCGATCACCCATCCGCAGTCCGAGAGCCTGGGGATGGGGGACAGTTTGAGCCAGACCTGGACCAAGCGGGTGGCCGAGTCTCTGGGCGTGGCCGAGGCCTGGGGGAGGGCGGTGGCCTTTCGGCGCTCGCTTGTCGAGGGTCTGGCGTTTGATGACGCCAAGCGCCTCGCACAGACGCTTCGAATTGGGGAAGCGCTGGTGCTTGCCGAGCAATACCGGCGCCGTGCCAATGGTGTGGTGAGCGACATGATCGTTGGCAGCGCCGCGATCACCGAACAGGACTTCCTGGAGGTGCTGGAGTCCGGACACCCACCGGGCTACTCGAGCTTTCGGGATTTCATCCAGGGTGACTACACCTACCAGCGGGCGCTGTTTCGGGCCATTCTGAGTTCGCGCAATGCCGACCGGGGCTATATCGATGGCCTGCGGGTCACGGTCGATGTCCCCGACGTGTTCGACCGCGGGACCGCCGAAATCACCCAGGCCGCCAGCGGCGTGACAGTCACCTTCACCCGGACCTTTCGTGTCGAGCCCGAGGTGACGCTGACCTACAAGGGCGGCATCGGCCTGGCTATCCCTCGGGTGGTGGGCACGCCCAGTACGACGGGGTTCACTGCGGTGCTGGAAAACACCGCCGGCCAGCGCGTCGTGGGGCTCATCTCATGGGTGGCCCAGGGGCATTGAGGCGGCCTCTCAGGCGCCATTCGATTCAAGGCGATCACAGACATGCAGAACTACACCGACATTCCCTCGTCCGCGACGCTCTCGGACTCGCTCTCCCAGATCCTCAATAACGACAAGACGGCGCTCTCGCTTTCTTCGGGCACGGCCTTTCCGACCGTGAACCTGCAGCTAGGGATGCCCTGCTTTCGCTCGGACGAAGGAAAGCTCTACATCCTCACGCAGGTCAGTCCTGCCGTCTGGAAGCTGGTGGTTGACCTCTCGGGGACGCTGGCCAAGGCACCGAACGCGGACCTGCTGGACGGGATCGATTCGACCGGATTCGCTCTGTCTGGCCACAACCACGATGCGGCCTACGCCGCCCTGGGCCACAACCACAACACTGCGTATCTGGGGATCACTGCCAAGGCGGCCGATGCCGACAAGTTAGACGGCCTGGACTCCACCGCCTTTGTCCGCTCGGTCAACGGCAACGCGCCGGACGCGAATGGCAATGCGACCGTTCCCGTTGACTTATCCAGTCGCCTTGCTAAGACGGGCGACACCATGACAGGCAACCTGTACATGGGAAGTGGCGCCCTGGTCTATTCCAGCCAGGCGGGCTCCGCCGACAACGCCCGCAACACCGGTTATCGCATGAGCGATGGCCAGGACATCGGGGAGATGGGCCGGAGTAACCAGTACTACGACGACTTGGCCAGCAACTGCAATGGCGTGCTGCCTTCGGGCAATTGCCAGGGCAACGCCAACTGGACCCCGCCCAATGTGAACTGGTGGACCTGGGGCCTGGGGTTTAACTACTGCGCCAATAGCGGTCAGTACGACGGGGCAGGTGGAACTAGCTATGCCAATTACGCCATTCCGTCTACCGGCCTCAACTACGACGGCTATTACCTGGCCCAGGATGAGATTGGTGGGGGGGAATACCACCGCTGGTACCGGGCATGCAATTGCAACTGCAATTGCGGCAGCTACAGCAATTGCAACTGCGGCACCACGGCCTTTAACTGCAAGACGAACTGCAACTGCAATTGCAACTGCGCTTGCTGTGGTTGGTGATGGAGGGGAACCGGATGAAGATTTATATCAGCCGATCGCGCTTTATGAGCCAGGCAAAGGCCTATGCGATCAAGCTTCACATCGATGCACAGAAGCAGGAAGTGCGGGCTGTCATCGGTACCCAGTTGCGCCGCGTAGAAGACCAGTTAGCGGCGTTCAGTGTCGATGACGTCGATTACTTTGAGCTCTCCAGCACGGTGATTCGGGTGTTCGAGTTGCGGGCAAGCCGCAACTGGTCAGACCGGCAGGTCTTTAGCTGTTCCTACGACTGGAAGTTGGGTCGATGGCTCGCACCCTTTCCCCAATACGTCTACTCCCTGCCATTTCGGTTCACGGCCTATGAGATGAACCAGATGTTCAAGGTGGGCCAAGAGAACTCTCTGGTGTCACTCAATGTGCCATTCGCCGACAGTGCCTTCGACGATTGCTTTTTGACTGTGAACCTGCATCCCACCCTGGGTGGGATCGTTGTCGAGGGCGCCTCCTCCTCGGACATCTTGAACCTGGGGGATGACACCCACGACGTGACCCGCGAGAGGGTGTTTCCCTCGGTGAAGGTGAGTGCACCCCTGATCGCCCGGGTGGGTCAGCCCCTGGCGTTTTCGCTTCAGGTGGTCGACGGTGTAGGCCAGCCCCTGGATCATGACGCCGAGGTCCACCTGGAAGCCGTCAACGGTTACTGCCCCAAGCCGCGGGTACGCACCTACCAGGGGGCGGCCCAGGCAGTGGTGTTGCCCCTGGGGCTGGAGGCAGGCGACGCCGTGCGGCTCAAGACCGGCTTCAAATTCTTCCCCGCGCTCAGTGAGGCGCAGGTGACGCTCACCCAGTAGGGACGCCATGGAAATCCATGACAACCTGTTCGCCCCCAGGGAATTGGAGAGGCTGCGCGCCTGGCTTCTGGGGCAGCCCCTGATCCACGGTTGGCGCGCGCATAACCAGGCGCCGGGATCGTTCTGGCACCGTAATTTCGTGTTGCCAGGGTCCCGACCGCACCACTACGATCAGAGGGCCTGGCATCCAGAGATGACCTTCCAGCGCCTGCTGGCCGAGGAGTCGCCGCTCTCCCCGGTCGCACGGCGGATTCAGGCGAGGTTCTTCGGCGACGCCGAGATCACCCGGGTCTGGATGAACGTGCAGGCCTTTGGCGACGAGTCGGCCTTCCACCGGGACTTCCCCGTGGACTTTGCTGCGACTGGCCGCTCGGTGATTCTTTACCCCGTCTCCCGCTGGGAGCGGGACTGGGGCGGAGACCTGGTGGTTTTAGGGGGCGACGGGGAGATCGAGCGTGCCGCCCTGGTCAAACCCGGGCGAGTGGTGGCCCTCCAGGGCTGCTCACTCCATGCGGTTCGGCCCATCTCCCGCTACTGCAACGAATTGCGCCTGGCGCTGGTCTTTGGCGCCGAGGTGGTCACATGATCGAAATGTTCTGGCCCACACCGGTGTTGCGAGACGAATCCCCTTGGACTGCCGACGAATTGGCCGCTCTGCGAGATTTTGCGGTGGAGCGCTTTGCACACCACAAAGCCCACCCACAGGAGCATGGCCTGCCCGAGGTGGATACGCGACTTCGGCTTCAGCACAATCTCTTTCACCCCCAGCATGAGGAGCTGGCTCCCGAGGTATGGGGGCAGTTCAAGTCCTGGGTGAACGATCTGTACCGGGGCTATCTGCGCGAGGCCCATGGTGTGCGCAACGCCAATGACTTGCAGATCCAGGCGCGCTGCATCCCGGTGCTCAATCAGCCGGGGAGGCGGGCCCAGCCCCACTACCACCACACCTGCGACCATGTCCTTTGCCTGTACCTCGATTGCGGGCATGGGCGAAGTCCCCCCTCGGAAAGGGACTGGGCCGTTGGTGACGGCGAATTGATCTTGCAGGATCCCCGCCCCATGGCGGGGTTTCCTTTTTGGGAGAAGGTTCGCTACATCGAGACCCGGCCGGGCCTAGTCGTGCTGCATCCCTCGCGCGTCTGGCACGAGACCAATCCGTTCAACGCTCAGGGCACCCGCGTCCTGCTGGTGGTGACCCTGCGGGTCGCCTCCCACAACTATTGCGAGCTCTACACAGAGTTGGGAAGCCCTGGGCGCCCGGCCCCTCAGCTTGATTCCCAACTTAAACCACGTCCGGCCTTGAATTCGGCAGAGAGACCATGACTGCGACTTCCCATTCCCCATACCCGATCGGCCTGAACGCCCGACCGGGCTATAGCGCCAATGCCGCGCGGCTGAGCGACACCCATCTGCAGATGGTGGTGGACGTAGAGCCTGCAAACGGTAAGCCAGGTGCGCGTCACACCTTCAACCTCGCCATGCTCCCGGGCCAGGACATCGCCACCTTGTGCCGGGGGGCATATCCGATCGCCTTTGAAGAGGTGCCCGCGTGACCGCCTCGTCCCAATTCACCCTCACACTGCGCGGGCGCCACGGCTTCGAGCGGCGGGCGCTTTACGACCCCCGAGATTCCAGCCTGGTCTGGGCCGATGACGGTGAGGCGCTGCCCCTGCCGCAGGCCTTTGGAAGAAGCGAGGGAGCCGACTGGGCTCCGTTTTGGCATTTCCATCACCCAACCAATCCTGCCGGCAAGTCCCGGGACGTCCGGCACCTGAAGCTCCAGTTGGGGCTTAAGTGCAACTACACCTGCCAGTACTGCTCTCAGGCCCACCAGCCCCATGATCTGGACGGCCACCCGGACGATGTCCAGCCCTTCATGGAGCAACTCCAGGGGTGGTTTGCAGGAGGCGCCGACGGCCAGGGAGAAGGGGTCAAGATCGAGTTCTGGGGCGGTGAGCCCTTTGTGTACTGGAAGCTCCTGCGTCCACTGGGCGAGGCGGTCAAAGCCCGTTATCCCCGTGCGCAGCTTTCCATTGTCACGAACGGCTCGCTCTTTGACGACGAGAAGCTGGCCTGGGTTGAAGCCCTGGACATCGGCATTGGCCTCTCGCACGACGGCCCGGCCCATTCCTTCCGCGGTCCGGACCCGCTGGACGACCCGGAGAGCCTGGCAAATATCAAGCGCTGGGTCTCCCGGCGTATGCCGATCGACCGCATGAGCTTTAACACCGTCATGCATCGGCACAACCAGTCGCTCAAGAGCGTGCGCCAGTTCTTTGCCGTCAAGCTGGATCTGCCCGTGCAGGCGGTGGTTCTGGCTACCGAGGAGGTGATGCTCCCCTATGACGCTTCCGGTCAGACGCTTTCTCTCCACGGAGCCGACCATGTGCAGTACCTGCACCGGCTTTTTTGGGAGATGGCCACTGGTTCGGCCATGGCCGTTGGGACGCTGCGGGACAAGATCGACGAGTTCCTGCGAGCCCAGGCGCAACGACGGCCGGTGGCGGCGCTGGGTCAAAAGTGCGGTATGGACCGCTCGGACTCGATTGCCGTCGACATGAAGGGCAACGTCACCACCTGCCAGAACATGAGCGCGTTGACCGATCACAAGATCGGGCATGTGGCTGCGTTCGATGACATCCGCCTGGATACGGCTTATCACTTCAGCACGCGAAGCGAATGTCCGAAGTGTCCGGTCGTTCAGTTGTGCAAGGGCGCTTGCCTTTTCCTGGAGGGGGACCTCTGGCGCGGGGCCTGCGACAACTCCTTCACCCACAACCTGGCCGTGCTTGCCGCGGCGCTGTACTACCAGACCCAGGGTCTGATCCTCACCCGCATCGAGGCGCCGGCCATCCGGGCCGAGGGCATCACGCAGGTGGATGTGATCAATCTGGACTTTGTTGAAGGCAACGGAAACTTCGCGACGCTATCGAGCGAAGCCCCCGCCTCGTTGCTCCCAATACCCGGCATCGCGGGCCGCAAACCGTTCCCGATTGCCGTGATCGCTGCCGCCTGAGCGGCTGCGTACAACCCAAACCCACCCCCAATCCCGCCCGCCAGCCTGGCTAAATGCCAATGCGCCAGTGCGGGCTTTTTGCCTTGGAGACTCCATGACAGAAGAAATCCATGCCGCCGCGCTCGCACCCCTGGCTCCGGTCCAACCCACCGTCATCACCCTGCGGGACGAAGACCTCGACGAGCTGGTTACCCGGGCGGCCGAGCGGGGCGCCGAAAGGTGCCTCGCCCACCTCGGGCTCGAAAATGGCCATGCTGCCCGCGACATACGGGAGTTACGCGACCTGCTGGAGGCCTGGCGGGATGCGCGTCGCACCGCTTGGCACACCGTGGTCAAACTCGCCACCACGGGAATCCTCACGGTCATCGTGGTGGGTGCTGCCATCAAGTTCAAGGTGATCGGAGGCGGCCAATGATCGAGACCCTACTTGGAGGGCTGCTGGGCGGGGCCTTCCGTCTTGCCCCGGAAATCCTCAAGTGGCTCGATCGCCAGGGCGAGCGCACTCACGAACTGGCGATGCAGGACAAGGCCCTGGAGTTCGAGAAGCTCCGGGGTGCCCAGCGAATGGAGGAGATCCGGGCCGCAGGCGATGCCATCTGGAACACCTCTGCTCTGTCCTCCCTGAAAGAGGCGATCTCCGCCCAAGGCGTCCGTTCCGGGATTTGCTGGATCGATGCGCTCTCCATTAGCGTGAGGCCGGTGATCACCTACTGGTTCATGACGCTGTACTGCGCGGCCAAGACGGCCGCCTTTGTGGCGGCACTCGATGCAGGCTCAGGCGTTGGTGCCGCGGTGCTCCAGGCCTGGACGCCAGCGGACCAGGCGCTGTGGGCTGGTGTCCTGAACTCCTGGTTCCTGGGGCGCGTGTTTGACAGGGTGCGGCCATGACCGCAATTCCGCAGGCGGCCTTCGAGCTGGCCAAGCGGTTTGAGGGCTTCCACCGTGTGACACGCCAGGATCCTGGCCGGGCCCACCCCTATCTCTGTCCAGCGGGGTACTGGACGATTGGGTTCGGGCACTTGTGCAGGCAGGATCACCCGCCAATCACCTTGGCAGAGGCTGATCGGTATCTCGCTCGGGATCTGGAGGCGGCTTTATCCGCCACACTGCGATACTGCCCTGTACTCGCCTGGGAACCCGAGGATCGCCTGGCGGCCATGGTGGATTTCACGTTCAATCTGGGTGCTGGTCGACTCCAACTTTCGACATTGCGGAGGAAGATCAATGCAAGGGACTGGCAGGGATCCGCAGGTGAGATCTGTCGCTGGGTGTACGCAGGCGGTGTTGTTCTTCCTGGTTTGGTGACAAGGCGGCGTGCAGAGGCGGCGATGTTTGAGAGGTAGATCTGCAAAGGACCACGTGGCGCCCTTTCACCACCGCCAGACAATGGCCTCAAGTACAGACGCCGCCCACTACGCCGAGGCTTATTTCCCCAAGTGATCTTGCGGCTGGGTCGATCGGAATCGACCTGAACGCATTTGGAACAAGCCACGGTGTGCGTAGCGCAGCGAGGACGGTCCAAGCGATGTCACCGGGCTAACGTGAAACGGCACCACTCATGTCGGATGATGAGAGCACCGGTTTATTACCTAATGGCCGGGCTACTCCAGGTATCATGCTTGGTGAGATCAGTTCAGTAGTCCCATTCAGAAGTAGTCGCGTGACAGAAAACCGATGCGAATTGAGTTAATCCCAAGTGCCAAACGACTGATCCGGTCCCTGAGAGATATCGGATATGAGTTTGTTGATGCCGTTGCCGACATCGTCGACAACTCTGTTGAAGCAGAGGCTACCGTCATCAGCATCACATTAAAGTTCGATGGCGAAGACTCTTATCTCACCATTGCTGATAACGGCATCGGAATGGCTTCCAAGGATATTCAGGAGGCATTGCGATTTGGGTCAAATCGAGCCTATGACGAATCGGATGATCTTGGCAGATATGGCTTAGGCCTCAAAACCGCTTCACTCAGCCAGTGTGAACGGCTGACCGTTTCGGCGCGACGTGGGGAAGAGCGCGCTCGAATTACGTCTTACTGCTGGGATCTGGACCATATCGAGACTACCAATCGGTGGGAAATTCTTAAGATTGATAGTGATGATCTGAAGGACGAGGTTTGGCGTCACCTTCATGAAACCACCGGAACTGTAGTTACCTGGGAGCGGTTGGGACGCCTGCTTGGCTATAAATATCCCGCGGGAGAATTTGCGAGGAAACAGGCAGAGCAGATGGCCGAGAGCCTTAAGCTGCATCTGGGAATGGTGTTCCATAGGTTTCTTTCGGGTGAGATATACGCAAAACGAATTGCAATCTACATCAATGATGAAAGAGTAATTCCGTGGGATCCCTATTCCCGGGGTGAAAAGCATACCCAGGTACTGCAGCCGATTCAGATTCCGTTGGAATTCAATGGGGGCATTCACAGCGTAAGAGTGCAGCCCTACATCCTGCCTCCTCAGTCTCTTTATTCTTCGAATAAAGCACATCTGCAGGCATCGGGGCCCGGCAGGTGGAATAAGCAGCAAGGTCTTTACATCTACCGGTCGAACCGGATCATCCAGGCGGGTGGTTGGAGTGGACTCAGAACCAGCGATGAACACACCAAGCTGGTTCGTATCGCTGTCTTCCTTCCTTCGCAGCTGGATGAGCTCTTCCAGGTGAACGTCGCAAAGAAGCATTTGACCCTGCCTCGTGAGCTCAGAGCCGCACTCCTCAAGGAGATCCAGCCGATCATCCAGAGAGCACAGGAAGTCTATCGGGACAAGCAGGTAGATGGTGCCGTTCCCACGGTAAGTCAGGAGCCGGCACCGGCACAACTGCAGATCAAGAGTCTTGGCGGCGCTCGGTCAGTCGCTGATGTCGCTGCGGTGAATCAGGCAAGCCGAAGCGATGAGCGTGAATCTGAAAACGTCGCTGGCATGGTAAGCGCGGTCGCCTCTAAGGCTGGTTTCACCTCGGACGATAAAAGATTTAACGCCCTGCTAGCCGGGCTCCTTAAAGAAGCAGATGACCAGGAAAAGCGAAGCCTGGTCAGATTGCTGAGGAAGTTTCTTCAGAGCGATTAACTGAAGCTGGCCTCAAATGATGTTTCATATGTGAAAGTAATCGGTGCTGGGCAGTCGGCCAGACTTGTGTCGCCTGCTGGCCTCTTGTGCTATCGGAGCTAGCTCTACCGGCCAACCGCTTCGGATGAAATAAGGTTCGAGGCAAAAGCTCGTAGTCCTCATCGGGATCGCACTGATTTCTCTGCCATTGTCGAGCGCTGATTCCGGATGAAGGTGCGGAAGCAGCAGGTGAATTCGCTTCCACGCCAGCGTGAAGCTGTCATCCTCTACAAGTTCAAGTGGGGTGACCATGCATTCGTTGACAAAGCGCTCAAGCTCGGAGATCACCTTTGCTCTTTCTGAGCCACCAAGCTCGGGGCGTTTGAGCTTGCTTTCTTCTTCGGAAAAATACTGAAGAATCCCAAGGCCTACCTTGCGTCCGATCAGAGGCGGTACTGCGTTACCGATCTGCGTGAACACATGAGATCGGCTGCCTGAAAATTGGAAGGTGTCGGGAAAGGTCTGAATGCGAGCAGCCTCTCTCGGTGTGAGTGAACGCACCTGAGTCGGGTGAATGAACATGAGTCCATCACTTTTCAGATGAGCCACGATAGTGGAGCAGAGGCTGTTCCGATCCTGTCGCGTATAACGGTCCTTGAATGAACTCCGGTCGTATGGAAACTCCATTTCGACACCCCGGGCCAACGCACGACTGCAAGTTTCACCTTCGAGCAATCTGGCAAAGTCACGAAGGTCCCTTTCGTTGTGAGGCCTGGAGCAATGCCAGGTCAGCGTTTTGGAGTTGTTGAGGTTCAGGACCTCTGTGAGGAAGCGCCCTGAATACTTCTCCAGGTAGCGCTTCCGCATCTCAAGATCGTAGTCTTGGACGAGTCGTTCATCTCCAGCCTCCAGGGCTGGCAGATCCTCGATAGCCTCTCCTAGAGTTACGACGGGGGCAAGGCCATCCTCTGATGGTGTCAGCGAGTGAGTTTTAGGTATCAGCTGCGCCGGCACAAAGATCGGTAGTTCAATGAGCGTACCGATAAACAGTTGACGAATTCGTTTCTGCGGGACTCCATATTCCCAGGCGTTCACTTCGATAGGAACTACCCGGTAGCCAATTTTTCTCGCTTCGTTCTGAATCGCAGTGAAATACACGCCGTTTTGCATCTTCTTGATGCCAAGGACGTTTTCCATCACGAAGACCTTGGGGCGGAAGTGATCGACGAACTTCAGGAAGAACTTATAAAGCTCCCGCCTGGGGTCATCTACAAGTCGATGCCCTGAATTGGAACCGGAGAACTGCCGGGCAGAAGAAAAACCCTGGCATGGGGGGCCGCCGACGATTAAGTCGACATGATTTCTACCGATCAGGCGTTCCAGTTCAAGTGGCTGGAACTGAGTCATGTCCTTGACCAGCGCAACCGTCGTTTCAGAGTGATTGGCTTGAAAGGTATGAATTGCCTGCTCGTTGTGGTCAACGCCGGCGAGGCAATTCATGCCCGCCTGTTCCAGGCCTGCCGAAAATCCTCCACAGCCACTGAATAAGTCGATAAAAGTCGGTTTGTCGGAATGAGGCAAATGCATTTCTACTTGCTGGAACGCTCAGATCTCAAGGTTGAGACGTTCGAACAGGGTCTTAAGTGAGTTTTTCTCGGTTTTGGTGAAGGTGATACGGCCTGTCTCTAGCTTTGAAAGGGCGCGAGAGTTGTTTTCCGAAATCAGCTGCCTGCTTTCGGCCAGGCGCCTGATCTCAGTCGCCCGCGGGACCAGGTTGGCCAGAGTAATTTCGAAATCCAGTTCGCTATCGCGCCGGGCATTTCGCTTGCCGCGGGACTGCTCTTCACTGAACTCGGTGAGAGCAACACCGTAGTCCAGGATTCTGCGATCTGGCTGAGAAATCTTTCCCTTGACATGTAACGTCCAGCAGAATTCCTTTTTGCAGAATTCACTAGGATTCTTCACGACGCCAGGAGGGTTGTTGAGGATCTTGTGTACCGCATGCGCCTGATCAAGCATCCACTCCAATAAGGCGGGCGGGACCTCTTGATCGCGCCAGATCCGGAGGAGGTCGATTTGTTGACCTGCTTCTCGGAAGGCATGCGCGCATGCAGCCACGGTGTACGCAACCGTTTGTGCCTTCAGTCCCTTGTCGTTCTTGTACCAATCAGAGAGCGCTACCTCCTTGTCGAGTCGTCGGAAGATGATCCCTTTGGCGACTGCACACTTGAACCAGGTGTCGTTGATCTCGTTGCTCTCCGAGTGGATTTTCAGAGCAGTTGTGATGTAGCGATGGAAGCATTTCTGTGCACCCTCTGATACATGATGCGGTCTCCCATCGAAGGCCAGCTCGAACTTGGCAAGATCGGTCTTTTCAATAAGTTGAGTCTTCGGAAATTCCGCTTCAAGCTTTTTCCGCTGTGCCTGAGTCTTGTAGGCGAAAAGGCTCTTGTATTGGCCGCGTGCCCGCTCATAGAACCATTTGCTGGCGTACAAGGCTCCAGCCTTCTGTGGAACGACGACCTCCTTTGAGAGGCGTTCGATACGAATCTGAACAGGGCTGTTCGATGCAAGATCCGCGAGGGACACCTTGTTCTGTGTGTTGGCGTACTCGGAGATCTTCGGAACAATTTCTTCGAGCTTGCCTTCGTCAACGACCGAAAGCTTGACCTGTGCGAATACGTCGGAGAGGTCATGCTTCAGACCATCTCGTGCATACAGAATCGAAGCTGTGGTCTGCCCTCCGTTGACTATCTGAAAATCCTTGATATAGGTGATAGCAAGCGATCCATCGTTGCTGTTCGCCGTTTTCACGAGTGAGGCCGTGGCAGTCAGCCCGTTGTTATAGGCAAAGAACATCGAAGGTTCATCCGAGATGGTTCTCAGAATTCCTTTGTTGACGCTGGTTTTTGCCTGAAGATATGTCCGAACATTCTGCTCCAGCAGTCGGTTTCCATAGACGGCGAAAATGTCAGCCAGGACCGGACCTGGAATCGCAAAAAGATAGCTTTTGTAGCCGGCTGAATTTCCGGAGGCCTGAATGCATGGGATGCCCCCGGAGAAATCCTCCAGAAGATCGATTTCTACGGGATCTGCACCTGTCGTTGATATCTTTGAATATCGCTCGATATCAAAAACATTGGTGTGGACCGTCAGATCTCCGATCCGGCTGGTCTCGAATACTTTCTTCCGGATCTTGAGATGCGCATTCGTGAACACCAGTATCCGTACTCTCGCGATCTTGGAAATGTAAGACCGGAGCAGCATGGCCAGCCTGTAGTCGTGGCTTGATTCTTCAAGCTCCTCGAGCCTTTTGCCTGAAATTGCGAACTTGAGAAACCGTTCAACCTCGCCAACTGATTTGTCGATGTCCTTGGCGTTGACGGTCGGTAGAGCGTCGTTCTGGAAGTAGGCGCAGACGGAGATATATAGATCACCTGAGGCGCCCTCTGCGTCTTCAGGGATGTCGAAGGCAACTCCATCAACGCGGTAGCCGCTACCCTCATTCAGGACAGGTGAATATTCAAGGTCGGGGCAATCACCGTTCTCAGCCGCAAGTTTCGAAAAAATGTTGAAGAACTCTTCGATTTTGGGCGTACCGTCAGCGGCGGAACCAATGGCGATGTCTTCCGCAAGGTTCAGGTACTCTTCTTCAAGGTTGCTCACTGAGGTTCTCCACTAAGGCATCCCATGAGATTTGGAACTGAACGATGGCCGAGCCGGAAATCTCGTATTCAGCGCTCTTGATCCCGGGAGGAACGTTGCCAGGAATCAGTCTTGGGAAGTCGTTGTTCACTGAATAGTTGATCCGCTCATCGAGTGCGAACAGCTCATTGCATGTTTCCAGGCCTGGGTCGTAGCCGGCGAGTTCGACCTTCAGCTCAAACTCAGATTGAGCCCTGCGGCTCTTCAACAGGTGCTCAGAGATCGTCTGCACGAGGCTGGCGAGTGACGCGCCTTTCTCTGAAGGCGAGATGCGGTTGAGGATGACCTTGAGGTGATCTCCGCGTTCATCGAGCTGGTCCAGCGACGAGATTCTTAAGCCAATGCTGCGCGTTGACAGTTGGGTCTTGATCTCGAGCCGATTTCCGTTGAATCCGATATCACGTTGGTCGCCGTTGGGGCCTCCCCAACCCTGGACTATCTGTATTTCGTAGTCTGGTCTTGCCTTCAGCAAGGCTTCGAGTGATGAGAGTTCACCCCATAGCCCCATCGCTTCGTTTCGGGACAGCCCTTTCTGGCTTCTCCGTTTCAAGAGTGTTGCCCAGTCTCTCAAGCATTCAATCGCAATAACGGCGGCAGCTTCAGTTGACTCACCACTCTTCGACCTCTCAGCAATGTCGTAGCACATCACGGAGAAACTTTTGACCAGTTCACTGTCTTTCAGAGTCAGGCCGATGCAGATCCCTCCCGCCATCGGCCTGAGTGTCAGATCCAGGTTTTCGAACTTCGGCAGATCACTGTACTCGAGAGATACGCCCTTCGCTTCGATCACGAGCTCTCTGTCTCCTCCGAGGGAGTAGCTGATAAAGAAATCCAGTGTGTGATCCGGGTACACCCTGAGTCGCCCACCTGAATGGCCGGAAGCAGACAGCTCTCTCCATTGAGATTCAAAGTCATTCATCTTCGAGCTCCTCGTCTGTTTCAGCTTCCTCTCGCAGTTTGTTCAGCATTTCGATGAGTCGTCTGGAGGCTTGGTATTTCCGCTCGATGCACTTGATCGCAGTTCCTGGAAGGAGGATTCCCAACGAAGCCACAGGCTGATCCTTAGGAAGCTGCATCTTGAAGGTCGGATCAGGATCCAATTGAAGGAAATGGATCAGCAGAAGTGGGCGGCTGCGTGCCTTGGAGTGAGCCCAGGTGGAAGACGGATCCTTCGGGTTCTGAACACCGGCCGCAAGAGCAGCGGCCGTTGCGTCCGCTTTGACTTGCTCGATCCGCGCCTCATATGTTTCAGGATCTTCGCCAAGCCAGAAGTCATTGGTTCCGAAAGCAACGGCGTTCTTTTTATTTACTTTTATTGCTTTTTCCGAAATTCTTTCTGTGCCGCTGCGCTTTCTGCAGAAAGCAGGGCCTTCGATATTTATCGGGAATTGAACTGAACTGGCTTCCTCGGTGGTGATATAGGGTATGCCTACATCCCATTCACTAAGTTCTGTTTCGCGGCGGTCTTCAATGTATGAGGTCAGCAAGCTCGAGTCTTCCGATGACAGCATGTCGAATTCCGTTTGGGGAAACGACATTGACTTGATGAATTCAAGAATTTTCGCCGAGGGTATTTTTTTCCAGACTAACGCCTTGCTGGGCTTTGCGCTGATTTCAAAAGATTTTTCGTGTGATTCGAACAGATAATTTACAAAGGATTTGGCTTGATCAATATTTTTCTGATTCTTTTCTGCATCGTCATGCAAAGAGTACGCTTGAATATGGCGAGTGGAAAAATCTTCAGCGAGCGAGATCTCCTTGGCCGTGCGCATCTTGTTGGCTGCAGTGATGGCAATACCCGTTGGACTCTGGCGAACTTTGAGTCCGAATTCGTACGGGGTTTTATTTAGAAATGCCATCCTCTGGAAGTCTGTGCGCAACTCCTCAACGGATTCGCTGACTGCCGCAAAATCATCGATCAGATCCTGCGTCGCATGTATTCGGCAGAGTTTCTCAAATCCGGGCCGATAGCCGAACCAGCGGCCCATCTGCAGCAACGTATCGGCTGCACCTACGTTTCTGAGTACATATGAAATCGCCAAGCCTTCAAGGGTGAGGCCGCGGGCGAGTGCAAGCCCGCCGATCCCGATCAGGTGAAGGCCCCCGGGTGGGGCCTTTTCGTAATCAATCCCTGAACCTTTCATGTTCACGAGCTTGGGCTCGATGGACTTGATTGCATCGACAAGCTGCACTCTTGCCTGATCCCAATCGACATTCAGGCCTTCTGTCCCCTCGAATTCAGCCTTCCAGACGCGATGCAGCTCCTTCATCGCTTGCGATTTTGTCCAGTCAGCTCGAGACCAGGAATTGATTGCGTCCGCCAGTGCCTTTAGCAGCTCGTTGACCTTGTCCTGTACCTGCTCTTGGACATGGTTAAAGCGACTCACATTGATCAGCATCGCGGAATGAGATGTCCCATTCCCGTCTGCCAGGCGTATTGCACGAAACAGGACGTACTCTCTGACCGCGTCCTTCAGACTATCGGGCAGTTGCGCTACTGTGTGATTCGACTTGTGCTTCAGAGGAAGCAGCTCTGTGTAGTCAGGTGGTATCACCCGTACACATGCCTCAAGCAGGTCTCCTTCATCAGTGAAAAGCCTTTGTGATCCAACGTAGTTATCTGGTGGGTCAAGGGATTTGATGAAGTCCGCCGGGAACAGGTCTTCGTTTACTCCCGTGGCCATATCATCCGCGGAGTCGGGATCAATGAATATGTTCGCGAAGGGTGTTGCGGTATACCCGATGTACGTGGATTGCTTAGCTGTATTGAGAAGAAGCCGTATATTTTTGTTGATTGCGGTGATCTGTTCCGGATTGACATTCGTATTTACGCTTGCATTATCGGCTTCGTCGTCGATGACAAGCATTGGACCATCGAGTGGGGCTCCATTGTTCAATCCTTTAAGCCAGTCAGTTATTTTTCCAAGAACCTTTGGATTTTTCTTGGTGACAAAAAGGATTGGCTCTGCAAAGGTGCCCTGATGAGCACCTACGGCACCTGCCGTCGCTGTATTGAAGTCCGACAGCTGGGAGGTTCCGCAAAATGGATGTCTTGCACGATAGTTTTCATCGCCGAAGCCCAGGATGTTCGCCACTTCATACGTTTTTGTGTGGGTTGCGTCGCTCACCGAAGACTTTCCGACGAATGTTTTATCAAGGCGCACCTGCGTCTGGTATCGCAGCGAGTTCGTGAGTCCGGCAAGAACGATGATGATCCGATATCCTGAATCGGCGGCCTTGGAAATCAACGCGGAGTAATTTGTGGTCTTGCCCATCTGGACATGTCCCATGACAAGTCCTCGACGCCGGTTCCACGATTCTTTGTCTTTGGGATTGCCAAGAAATCCCATGATCTCGTCGGTGACGGTATCTACGGAATTCACGACCGCTTTTGGAAGAACTGTTTTTTCGATCCAGAATGTCTTCAGCCGGGTCCAGTAATGGAAGTCAATGTTTTTCTTCTCTTGTGAATACCACTCCGAAAAATTTTTCTTCAGGATGTGTCCGTCCTCCTGGGTGGTCCCGTAGACCGTCTCCAGATGCTTGACGAATCGCTGAATCTCCTGCTCTGAGAGGTTGAAGTTAGCGCCGTGTTCGCGTACGGCCTCCTCAAGATAGCCCTTGGGGACCGCGAGCTGTCCATTTAAATCATCATCTATAAGGTCTCTGAAATAATTTAACCTTGCCTTGAAATGCTTTTCGCTCATTTGAGCCCCCATTGTTCTTTCAGCTCGTTCTTGATGTAGCTTTCAGAGTACTTCCACTGGCTGCAGAAAGGCTCCATATTTTTAGCGAACTCAAGTACTTCTTTTAATTTGGGATGTCCGCCCTTTTGGCGCACGCAGGCCATGAAACAGGCGTCAAGCAGGGAGTTGAATATTTCAGGATCCGTGATGGCCTGGACCTGTTCGAGGTTCTGACTCTCTCTGTCCTTGATCAATGACTCTGTGGGGATGAACGATTCGATCAGACTGATCGCCTGGCGGGTGATGCTCGTGTCTTCTGATTCAGCAATCATTTCCCATACCATGGGGTGATCGCGATTGATCTGGTACTTGATCCGTCCATTGAGAGCGATACGCTTCCACACGGGTTCCTGCTTGTGGATCGTCAGCGCCGTTCCTTTTTTCCTGTTCGCGTTGGTGGACCGCTTTGCGAATTTTTTTATGAGGTCCCTGAGCCGCACACGCAGGACTACTGGCAGTTGCGCATCTGACTTGTCCAGAGTGATCTTCCAGTCTTTGTCGAGAGTGTTCGGTAAATCCACTCTGACGCGTGTGAGCTGGGACAGTTCTCCATGTGGCACCAGGCGGAACCACGTCCCGTAAATGATCAAGCGCTTGTTTCTGTAGACATAAAAGCCTTGATTCCGCACGAGGCCTTCATCACCTCCCAGAATTTCTTTCTCTTCAGTGGTCAGCTTGGAGAAGTGTGGGACGATGTACGGCTTGACCGCGATTTCTTCGCGGCCCCTCAACTTAATGATTTCTTCATCGATCGTCTGGGTCGCCGGGTGTTGACTCATGAAGGGGTCAATTGGCTTCAGGGCAACCCCTTGAACTTCAATCGAAAATTTGGCGCGCGCCTCTCCTGACAGGTAGCGATGAAATATCAGTGAGAGCTGTCTCTGTGCGTGCCGGATCTTGTCGTTGAGTTGTTCATCCAGGTTTGCGGCGTGTTCCGTATCAAGGAGTCGATCGCTATGACTCCAGATAACTTCAGTCCCAGAGCGTGATTTTTGAGGCGACCTCAGGTAATCCTTAGCCTTCTCGCCGCTTTCGAGCTCCATTGACCAGTTTTCGAGGTCATCGATATCCCATCTTGCCGACGTGCAGCCTGCGGCAGTCCATGAGACCACTGTCAACACCCGCGCTTGGGAGAGTGATGCGGATTTAAGCCCCCATCCAAATCGCCCCAGATCGGAGGCATCGCGTGGATCCTCGGGATTCGCACTCGCAGGGCGCATTGCCTTGATTAGCTCATCCTTCAGCATCCCTTTGCCATCGTCCCTGATCCGTACGATGACGTCTCCTTCTTCTGGCTCGAAGGCGATGGTGATTTTTTTGGCCTCCGCCCGAATGCTGTTGTCTATCAGGTCAGCTAGCGCTGCAGCAAGGTCATAGTTGCCAAAACTCCTCGCTGTTGCCATGAGCGAGGATGCAAGAGGGGGGTTGGATATCCGCATGCTTTACCGTGTCGAGTCGGGCTGTCACTTCTTTTCAACGCCGGTTCGGTCTGACCCGCCGGGCAAAGAGAGGGCTACCTTGCGCCCACGTCCGGCAACACACCGCATTTCTCCTGCGAGTCATTGGGGAGCGAAGGCCAACATAGATGGCTATCCGCTCAGCTGACTGTAGCCTGCTGAGAGAACGTGTCGCATGTAGCCCCCAGCTCGGCAAATGCTGGTCACTGTCACATGAACGAGGCTCATAGGATGAGCTTCCAAATTTACTCCGATTATCTTGGGCTGATTACGTAGCCAGATCTTTTTGGAGGCGTCTCCAGTCACTCGCTCTATTCGTATTACCTTTTGGCTAGGGCCGTTGTGGAAATATGTTTTGTCGCGATGGAGGGCGGCACCCCGTTCCATCCCCTCGTGCAGGGAGCAAAAAGGCGGGGTCCCGTGCTCTGGTGTTGAGCCGAGTGCCGGCTCCAGGCTGGAAGGTTGGATGTCAGCCTCTGCAAAAGGTCCCGAAACGCTCCTCCCCCCGCTGGCGGGCGCCTATGTCCAGAGTGGCAATTTGCTGTTCGATGAGTGCCAATGCCGCCACTGAGAGCCCTTGCCCAGGTGAGCAATGCGTATGTAGCCAGTGCAGATAACAAGCCCACGCTTTCAGAGGTCCGCCAACATCGTTGCTGATGTCTACGATCACCTGGCACAGACTCGTTTCGAGTGGAAGGGCCGTCACCGCGCGCATTGCCTGCCGGAATCCCAGTCCCTCTTCGACGGTCTCATTGAAGGTCTTCAGAATCTCTTCTGGACTGGCAGTCATCAGGTCGAATTGATGCCCGACTTGCTCAGTTCCCTTTTCTGGGGATGTGGGAGCTTTTTGCTTGCGGCCAAACATCCGCGCCAGGAGGCCGGGTTGCTTGGTGCTTGTTTCGGGTGCGGGGGACGGCCACACACCATCATCAGCCTGCTTACGCAGGAATGCAGGGATCTCAAAGTCGTCAAGCCCGCCTGAGGCAAGAGCATCAACTTTTGCCGCCGATTGGGTGCGGTTCGTCCGCCAGACAGAGGGGACGCTGAGGTCCGAATACGCTTGCCTCCGGCTGTACAGCACCTGGGGAAGATCACCGGTCCGGCTTGTGCCTCCCCAACCAGCAGCCAGCATCGGACGCACCTGATGCAGGGCTGGCATTCCGTCCGTCTTTTCGTCCTCAGCACGTTCAAAGACCAACAGCAGGTTTGTCTCTTCGGTAACCAGCTGGTATTTCTCCGCAAGGGCCTTGGCCTGTTTCTTATCCGTCAGGCTGCTGATTTCGCGAGCGGCAACCAGGCGTGCGACGATGTCGTCTGATCGCGTTGTCAATATCGCCGGCAGTGGCTCGCTGCCACTTACTTGCAGCGTAGGCGCCTGATCGACGGGGCAGGGCAGACGTAGGAAGGCATGCACAGTCTCGCCAATTGCCAGCCTGCGGGGTAGGGCGGAAGTCCATATGGGCGCTGCCTTGAGACCGAGGCTCGTCTCCACCGGCGAGGTATTGCGGATCCTCATGAGGAGTCGCCGAGTGGCTTTCGCCATGTCTTCGTTGGGCGTCACAAATTCGCAGGCGCCGCCTGTGGCCTCGGCCATCTCGCGCAGCAGGCTTTCTGCAGGTGCGCTCCCTACGCCCAATGCATAGACCCGGTGGCCACTGCGTCGCGCCTGGTCAACGATGTTCTGGGCATCCCAAACTTCGCCGTCCGTAATGATCAGGACATCAGCTTCCTCTCCCTCGCGGGTGTCTTGCATTGGCAACGAGAAGGTGTCGTTGAGAGCTTCTGCCATTTCTGTCCCGCCCAGGTTGGCCTGGGTTTCGCCAATGGCTCTCAGAAGAACCAATCGACTGTCGGTCGTACAGGCGGTTGCACGGACGACGCGCTGAACACTACTGCCGAATCGACTGAATGACGCGCGATCTTTGAGTTCAAGATTTCCGACCAGTTGACGTAACGCTTCGCGCGCTTGCTCGATACTCTCGCCGGCCATTGAGCCGGAGCAATCAACCAGAAGCTTGAGGCATAGAGGCGTGGGGAGTTTGGACACTCCTTCGCTTTGTGCGGCGGGGAGGGGAGGGCAGTAACTGGCTATGAGTGCCGCGTGCCCCTCGCCACTTCGTGGGTCCGGACCAGCGATTGCAAAGGATTGGCCTTCCAATCCTTCCAGCAGAAGCACGAAGTCTCTGTCGAGCCACGCTTGACGCTGGAGGCTGATGGTGACCGTATCCTGACCCCCATCTTTCCCCCTTTGTTGGCTGATCGGGTGTGTTGGGCTTGCAATTCGCGCCTGTGCCACCGGGCCTGCCAGCGTGACCGACAGTCCGAATGAATGTTCCGCGAGCAAGTCTGGCTCTGCCAACTGATCGGGTTGAACGCCCCCTTGCGCTTTAGCGTCTCCATATCGAGGTGCGATCGTGGTCGGCACTAACAGGCGTATGCGCCCCTGCTCGAAAGCAAGTAGCTGGGCATAGCTCAAGTCAATGACGACTTCCTCGCCAGGCTTGACGCTGCCAAGCGACGCGCTGAATACGCCCCCTTGAGCTTTCTCGACCATGATGGGCGCATCACCTTTTTCTACGGCGTCCTCGTACTGTTTACGTGCCTCCTGGCGTGCCATGACTTGTCCGCGCATACGCTTGCCGCCCATCGTGGCTTCAAGGCTCAGCAGGACGGCACCCCAGGCTAGAGGGAAGGTGTAGGTGACCTCAATGTTCTCGTCGGTATCGTTGCGGAACGTCTGGCGCAGCGCCATCGACAGAAGCAACCCGTCCAGTCGGCCCTGGACTTGGACGGATCGCAGCACAACTTCTGCGCCGTAGTCTGTGGTCAGGGACGGAAATTCATTTTTCATTTGGCGTGTCCTTGGTTATCTGATCCCATGCAGCGATGACTGCCTTGGCCAGTGCGCGAACCTGCTCAGGGGTGGCATCTGCCTGATCGGGCGCGACCTGCAGTTCGATGCCAGGTGCGATCCAGATGTGGCTGCGCACATCAACCGCACCCGGCTGGCGGGGACGCGGAGGCACGACGGGCGGTTCGCCTGCAAGTACCTCTCGAACCCGCTCCAGGGAAACACCAGCTTCAGTGAGTTGCTTGATTCGAAGCAGGCTATCGAGGTGCTGGCTCGTGTAGCGAGCCCCGCGTGTTTCCCCGACGGGACGCTTGAGCAGGCCAATCTGGATGTAGTAGCGGACGGTGCGCTTCGGCAGCGCTGCAAGCGTGCAAAGGTCGTCGAGGGAGAAGGTTGTAGCAGTCACAATTCGAATGTAACACTACAACTGGCAAAAACAGGTGTCTAAAAAGAATCCGGCCCAAATCCCGATCGATTTGCTAGGGATTTGCATACCTACGGTATGCGACCTGTGACCGAGGCGCCTGTTTGACAAAAAGGGTGACGACGTGTTGTTCTGAAAAAAGGAAAACACCAGGAGAACGTTATGTCCCGTCCAGCCAATCTGCCCCGCCTCACCGTGGATTCGGTCATGAAAATGGCCCATGACCAGGCTCTTCGCCATGCCAACCTGCCGCTGGATCAACAAATAGCCTCTCCCGCCATGCGCCAGGCCATTGAGCAGGTGTGGACACTGGTGAAAGGTCGCCTGGGCCAGTCTGAGGAGGTTGCCCGCTTGGACGAGCTCATTGGGCGGGTGGTCCGCCCTCGCTGACCGCGATCAAACCCCAACCCGAAGTCCCTCGGGCTGGACCGAGCTCATCCTATGAGCCTGCACAACAGCAGACTAACGACGTCCCGTGAGTGGTTGAGGTTGCTGTTGCCTCTCGCAGTTCCGCGTTCCCGTCGGAATCGGGCCTTTTACAGCCGAGGAATTGATCACTAGAATTTCAATAATCATCAAGAGTCGGGTGTATCCCGCGCCAACCTGCCTCCGGGGCAAGGTGGTTCGTCAAGCGACAGATGTGGCCCTTCTTGGCAACCAATCCGGTGTCTTTGAAACGCTCTCCACACCTTTCTTGCCGGCCTGTCGCGGTGCCTCGTTGTCTTGACGCACCCAGGGACGGTCCGACCTGCGCAATTGAACGGACTGGGGGGATTTGATCCAGCTTGCCGCCCCCGACGTTTTGTCAAAGCGGCTAAACAGGAGAAGAGAGATGTCACATTCATCGGCCGCCCCCGCGGCGACTCAAGTCACAGGAGGTGTCTGCCTGCTGACCCAGACTGAGGTCTATGAGGAACAGTTCTGTGTGAGGCCAATCACGGCTTTGCAGGGCAGTCACGATGTTCTGATTCAGAGCCGATTGCGCTCGGCGAAAAATCCGGAGTTTCTACAGACGCGCTATCGAACGGGTCTCGGCCTGGAGGAGCTGGCACGTCTTCACAAATTCCTGGGGGATTACCTGGCCCACCAGCAGGCGCAATTGGCGGATTCATCTGATCAGGAGCGGGCATGAGCTTCGAGATCAGTCGCCGTGGCTTCCTGCTGTCCCTCATGGCACTGGGCGCGACCTACACCTTGGCAGAAGACGCGCCACAGGATCAGGTCGACAAGGTATGGGCCCAGGCCCTCAAGTCACCCTGGTACTTCGCGGTGAATGAGTGGGGCACCATTACCGAGCCCGACTTCAAAGAGGCCGAGAACTGGGGAGATGTCTTCGAGAACATCTGGATCGGTGGTATCCGCTCCTGGCAGGACGTGATCAGTCAGGTGGAATGCTGCCAACCGCTGATTTCTCATTTCCAGACCCTTGCGTATGACGAAGCTGAGCGCCTCGAGGAAATTCCCGTGACAGAGAGAAGCTCGTCAGAACGACGAGTTCTTGCGGCCCTGCAGGACGATCCCGATGAAGGTTGGCGTGACTGGGTTGAGTTGGAAGGAGACAAGGGCGTCGGTCGGTTCCGGGACGAGATCGCCGCATGGCTCGATGAGCCAGCCGACCACATGCAAACCGAGTGGTTCCCCACCAACTACGGCGCCCAGGGCCAAGCCAAGGCTTTTTTTGAGCAGCTTGACTGGGATACTCTGGATGCGTTGGGAGTTGTGATCGTCGAGGGCGAGCATCCAGGCAGCACCTACTACGCGGCTGAATTACGGGTCTCCCTAGAGGAGGCCAATACAGCGGCTCAGGAGTTGGAACTGCCCTTTCGATTCAAGGCGGAGGCATAGCGCGCACCCGGCGCTTAAGGAGGCGACATGACGAATCTGGACGAAGCCTTGGCTGTGGCAACAAAGAACAACCGTGTGTGTCCACTCCCGCCGGATTGGAGCCGCCTCTATGAGTTGCTGCCAGATCGCCGACGAAAGGGGGCTGGCTGGGAGCCCGCGCTCCCTTTGATTCTTGCGGCCTGGCATGACACGCCGCCCTTAATGAAGGCGATCCGCCTGCGTGAGCACATTGAGTGGGCGGCGGAACATGGAGCTCTACACGAGGTGCACGCTTTCATGGAGTCGCTGCCGGAGCAGGCTTGGCATCACTTCGGCGAGTGAGCGAACGCGGGTTAGAAATGGCGACAATCGATTCGGCGCGAACGGTTTACTACCTGCCTGGGTACGGCGGGCGACTTTCTACCGGTCTTGGTGAGGGACTCTCCAGCCGGGGATACCAGATCGCCGGAAGGGAAACCGTCGGCGAGTTTCGAGACCTCCCGTTTCGACAACAGGTGGAGACTGTGGCGGAAGACCTGTTGCAGCACTTCTGGCATGAGGAGGCACGAGTGGTGGCCGTCTCCTTCGGGGCCTACCTTTTTCTGCACGCGCAGGCTCAGTTGCCGCCCTATGTGGGGAACGTCCTGCTTCTCTCACCGATCGTGGGTGAGTTCTCCGACGACACCCGTGGGATGAGCTTCTCTCCGCCTTATGCAGACCGGTTGCGTGAGCTGGCTCAGGCGGGCCAATTTCGTGCGCCGTTACGGTGCCATATTCATGTCGGTTCGAAAGATTGGCAGAGCGACCCGAAAAATGTCGGCTCTTTCGGTCAGCAGGTGGGGATAGATGTCACGGTCGTCCCGGGCGCAGGGCATATGCTGGGCAAAGAGTACGTGAGTCCGGTTCTGGATGGATGGCTCGGTACGCAATCGAGCCAATGAGCCAGCATCTCACTTCCAAAGCTCCAAGATCATCGAGTCCGTCAAGCTCTCCGCTTCGCTAAGAAGCAAATAGCCGCTTGCAGTCAACGCGGCGCAGAACTCTCTCCGTGAGGGGAAGGCGCCATGGCACACCACCACATCGCCAGCCTGGCCATGTGTCTCGACGGAGCAACCAAGAATTGCCTCGCGTCCGTCCCGGTGGATGAGGGGATATGAGTGCACGCTCACGAAGAGGTAACCATCATCGCCCTTGAGACCTGTCTCAATGAGCTGGCGGGCGTAGCGCACCCGGTGGGAATCGGTGACTTCTTCACCTTCACCGATCTCGAGGTGATCGAGAAGTTGATCGTCGAAAAAGTTGTATTCGGCCAAGTTGTCCAACTTGAGTGCGTATTCATCGCCCAGATCGGCGATGAGGTCCTCCCAGCCCTCGACCTCCAGCCAGGCTTCAAGCTTTTCGCAATCTGCAGGGAAGGGGGCGCCCCGGAGCGCGTGTTCAACCAAGGCGTCGCCTATAGAGTGCAATTCGATCGGGAGCTCTTGACGGGATTTGCGGATCATCGTGACTCCCGATTCACGGGCTTGGTATCGATGAAGTCTGGCGGTGCAGGAGTGGCTGCCTCTGAACGGCACCGACAAAATAGCCCCTACCACTGTACGGGTCCCATCCTCCCGTGCAGATCAGGCGCACCCTCTGTCCTCGAAAGCGGCGCAGGGCGCCTTGCTGGCTCTCCGGCACTTCGTAAAGGCACCAGTCTCCCTTTCGCTGCAGATGGTAGTCACGGCAGTCGCCGGTGAAGTGGTGGTACGCGGAAGAGGCCATCAACTGCTCGTGCAGTGCCCGATAGAGTTCGTGTCGCCGGGATGTCCAGTTCGGCCCTGCCTCCTGGATCAGGCGCAGCTTCTGTCGAACTGTGTCGTCGACGACGTCTGGCAATTGATTTGCGTATTGGAGTGCCATGGGAACCTCTCAGGCGCCATGGTCCGTGGCGTCAGGCTCGCTGGGTGAGCCTCCCGTTCAGTACATTGGTAGCAGGTGATGCCAGCAAGCGTAGACGGGACCCGCACACGATCAGAATCAACTTGACCTCTATCGACTCACTGAAAAATAATTCTCCTGCCAGTGAAAACTGGCCGCCCAATTTAGGAACTTGCGGGGGCGAAAAATCCGCTAAACGTCCCCAGCACTCCTGGCCTCGCGTGCGACATGGGCGTTACCTGATCTGCATGCGAGGCGCAGGAGTTTTTTTATGTCTGATCCCTTCTACGGTCTGCGTTGTCGCCCCGGCAATCTGGCCGTCATCGTTCAGGATGAACCTGAGTGTCAGGCCAACATCGGGCAGGTGGTACGCGTTCTCAAGCCCAGCCTCGACTTCCCCGACGAACTTGGTTTTCATTGGGAGATCCAGCCCCTGTCGGGGCAACCGTCGCCTGTCGTGATATCCAGTCGCGCGAACAAGAGCGTGAATCGTGAGGTGGTCTACGACCTCGGCCCGCGGGCCCATCTGGACGCTTGGCTACGGCCCTTGCTCGATGAGAGTGAGCAGTATGAAGAGACCAATCGCGCAGAGGACCAACCTATCCGGAAGGAGCTCTGCGAGGCTGTGATCTGAGCCGACGATCGCGTGATGGAGAAACTCACTCCGTGAGCCAGCAGCGCAGGTCGCTTCGCTTGAGAGTTCGTTGATCACTCGCGGACTGGCCCTCCTGACGGGCCGGGGGGATTTGATCCGCTTGCGGCCCCCGCCACTTTGGCAAAGCCGCTAAATCGGAGCGCGAAATGGGCCAACACACCGGAGGCATTGACCTCGACTATCGACCCAACAGTTATTTCTGGGCCCGCGAACGGGGCATCCCGCTGATTTCGGACATCAAAGGAGCAGAGCGCCGCAAGCTCTACGAGATGGCCTTAGAAAGTGGCCTGACCGATCTGATCGAACCGGATTTGCTCGGTCATGCCCTGCCACGGGAGCAGCGCCAAGCCCAGGGGCGCATCCACCCGGCGTTCATGGGCGGTGAGTACCTCCCGAATTGCCGCGCAGGGGAGGTTGAGATTGCCCGTATCACCATTGCCTCGACCACCCAGGACGTGACCTGCGTTTACGCCAGGCCTGTGGGTCGGCGTATCCATTACCGTGTCGTCGACGAATACAGCGGAGACACGCTAGATGGCCGGGGGCACCGTACCAGTACGACGCCTCTGAGCCTCATGCAGTTGGTCGACTTCTTTCTCCAAAGTTGGGACCTGCTAGCCTGTCTGGAGGCGAACTTTTCAGGGGATGGATACCCCCGCGAAGAAGTGCACGGCTTCGTCGTGGATGCCTCCAGCAGCTTTTATGCGGAGTTTGGTGAGTTGATTCACGCCCGCATCGATGAATGGCTGGATAAGGTGGCTCCGGTTGGAGAAGACGACGAAGAGGAATTCGACGATGAATAAAACACAATCTGCAGAAAGAATGAACTCCATGCTCACTCAACGCTTCGCCCAAGCCCTGGCCCTCGCTATCCAAGCCCACGACGGACAAAAGCGAAAGGGGACTGACATCCCGTACCTTGCGCACCCGATGGCGGTAGCGTCCATCGCACTTGAGTACGGCGCTGATGAAGATCAGGCGATTGCCGCGCTACTGCACGATGCTGTCGAAGACGGCGGGGCTCCCTATGCCTCACGCATCCGGTCTCAGTTTGGTGATCGGGTCGCGGACATCGTGGCGGGTTGCACAGATGGTGTGCCGGATGCCAACGGGCAGAAGGAGCCTTGGACGGTTCGTAAGGAGCGCTATCTTGCCCACCTGCCAGAGACGAGCGATGACGTTCTGCTGGTCAGCGGTTCAGACAAGCTGCACAACGCTCGCGCTATCGTGAGTGATCTGCAGCGGATCGGGCTTGCAGTGTTTGATCGGTTTTCGTCCAGCA
>JACCDX010743216.1_pt1 | contig 50785 bp, 43 predicted proteins | sample 7449681 | NCBI WGS metagenome assembly JACCDX01 (sample SAMN15323450, study PRJNA562643) | freshwater metagenome | isolation source: river surface water | place: USA:Blue River Watershed | collected 2017-08-18
GTGAATAATTCATCTAACTCCACTATATCAATGTTCTTCATGTTATCCGGTATTTGCGTTGTGCGCAATTTCTCTTTTAATATCTCCCCAAAATGGCGCAACCAATATATTATTAATGGGTTGGGAACACCCTCAATTCTCTCAATTGACATTATTCCCACGCCCTCTAAATACATCTTTAATACCCGCAGTCGCGTCTCTGTGCTATATTTTACTCGCTTATCTCCCTCCCTGACATTCTTGTTGCAACCACGGCATTTATACCTTTGCTTGCCATTCACTATTCCATTCTTGACCAAATTAGATGAACCACAATTCTTACATTCTTTCATGATTTTTTCTCCTTTTGTTAATCATGAAACTTCTTTAACATATTTCTCTCTTATTGTCTATATTTATTTAGGAATGCCTATATAGTTATTATAGCAAATAAAATTATAGCATATATCTAAACGCAGTCAACCCGCAACATTGAAATGCACGGACAGGCCGATTATGACATTATAGCATATATCTAAACGCAGTCAACCCGCAACATGGCAAGCAATGGTGCAGGCCAATAAAACATTATAGCATATAACTAAACGCAGGCAACCCGCCCTTGCCCCCCCCCCCGCGCGAGAATAAGTGTAATAATAAATACTAAAAATTAAATGCAAGCCGTAGCAATTTATTGCCAACCCCGGGCATGAATTTTTAAAATTTGTCAAAGTTACCAATGGCATAAAAATAAAATAATGATGGTGGGTTATAGCTCCCTAATAGTCAACTATCGCTAAGAGGGCGAGTGATGTGAGTATTGCGGATAGTCGCACTCCATCACCACCACCATCATTTGATATAATTATACCAAAACCCCATTAATTTTGCAAGCAAAAATGCGAATTATTTAACCTGTAATAACCATTTAAATCCTGTAATAACCATGTAAATATTGATATTAAAATATTATGACAAATAATATAACATTATCACATCATATTAGAAAATAAATGCAAGCCGTATTGGGGGGCAACAGCAGGGCGTGTGGGTGGAATTTGGGTTATAATGATTGTGTATTGGGTGCCATTATATTATCAAGCCCCAATGCGGCCTTTTGCAGGTCAATATAAATATCACCGGCCAAACGTATATTAAACTTGCGCGCAGCGACGGTTGCCTTCTTATCGTTGCTTAAAGGTGATTTATCCATATTGACAAAGCGCGCCGATTGCGATTTAAAAAATTGCCGTGCCTCGTCCAATGGTAAGCCGTTTAATCTGTTTTTTGTGTCCGAATATGACATGGAAATGTTTTGATATGTCGCTAAATCATTTTTTACTATATTAATCAAATTTTCGGTAATTTGAATGCTTTTTAAAGTTTGTTTTAAGCTTGATTCCATCGGTTTAGAATTGGTATAAAATTCCAATTCATGCACATTAATTGCCTTTTCGGCCGTCATTATTAAATTAATATCGCGGGTTTTACCGATGGCTTGAATAATCTTGACCATTTGCTTTTGGGCAATGGATTCCTCCCATGCATTATATGATTGCCGTGCATCTTTTTCGTCAATTAAATTTTCTTTCAATTTATCTATCAAGCCAGCCATGACCAAATTTCCTTTCAGCAATGGTAGTATTTAATTTTCTATCACGAATCCATTGTGCACCCGATAGTATTTTGGCCGACATTAAAGCGTCCGGGTCGTGATAAATTTGAGAACGATGATAAAATTCTGCATCCTCATCTTCGGCTTCCTTGGCATCAGCTAATTTTTTTATATGATACTGGTTATGCCTTAACTCTTCATCGGTTAAATCCCAGGGCTTGTGGGTTTGTAATTGTGCGCTTGTCATAATTTATCCTTTCTGCATGAATTAATAATTAATGCATATACCATATTTTCACAATATTTTCAATAAAAAAACGGGTATTTGGCAGGCAATGGCTACATTTTTCGCTTGATTTTTATGGTATATTTGATATTGTATTTTTATTAATGGTGGTGGTGGTGCAGTGCGGGTGTCCGCTATACTGACATCATCTGGTCTATCATGCGACACTGATGTGATGGTCCCAGGTAACCCACCATTAATTTTATTTTTATGGTTTCGTTATTGGGGAAAATTTTATCCCCCGCCTTAATAATTTATTTAAAAAATATATAACCCAAACAAATAATTTACATATATTGTTTAATTATTGTTTTAATTTCGTTGACCACTTCTTTGTTTAATTCGGCATTTGTGCCCTCGGCCAGGATGCGAATGGCCGGTTCAGTGCCCGACTTACGCACCAAAATACGCCCATGCGGGGCAAATTTATTGGTAATTTTTTCCAAAAATATTTTATATTCGTTGCTTTGTAATACCTCGTTGGCCTTGGCCATTTCGGCAAATACCACCTTGTCCAAAAATTGGGGGGTGGGTTGGTAAATTTGGCTCAATTCATACAGGCTTTTGCCCTTGCTTATCATTACCGCCAATACTTGCAGGGCGGCAATTAAGCCATCACCGGTGGTGCCATAATTTTTCATTACAACATGGCCCGATTGTTCGGCCCCAATATTACCCACCCCGGCCATCATTTGTTCGGTAATAAATTTGTCACCCACATTGGTGCGCACAAATTGCACCCCCAAACTATTAATAAATTTTTCCAACCCATAATTAGACATCACCGTGCCAATAACCGCCCCCTGTAATAACCCATTTTCATGCCAATCCCTGGCAATTATGCCCAAAATTTTGTCGCCATCTATCAAATGGCCCTTATTATCCGATAATATTACTCTATCGGCATCACCATCAAGGGCGATACCAATATGCGCATGTTCGCGCATGGTGCGAATGCGCATTTTCTCGGGTTCCACCGCACCGCACCCCTCGTTAATATTGGTGCCGTTTGGTTCGTTATTTATGGCCACCACATCGGCCCCCAATTCGTATAAAATTTTGGGGGCAACATCGTAAGCCGCCCCATTGGCACAATCTATCACAATCTTTAACCCGTCCAACCGTATATGCTTGGGCAGGGTTGATTTGGCAAATTCAATATACCGCCCCTGTGCGTCATCAAGCCGTTTGGCCCGGCCCAAATCCTCGGCATTGGAATATTGATATTCCCCGCCAAAAACGCCCTGTTCTATCGCGCGTTCCATTTGTTCAGAAATTTTATAACCATCGGCCCCAAAAATTTTAATGCCATTATCGCAATATGGGTTGTGCGATGCTGAAATCATCACCCCCAAATCGGCCCGCATAGATTGGGTTAACATGGCCAACCCCGGGGTGGGTATGGGGCCCACCAATACCACATCCATACCGGCCGAAATAAAACCACCCACCAAAGCCGGTTCCAACATATAACCCGACAACCGCGTATCCTTGCCAATAACCACGCGGTGGCGGTGGTTGCCGGTTTTGGCCAAATTGCCGGCCATTAATGCAACCTTGGTCAAAATTTCACAGGTAATGGGGTGGCTGTTGGCGCGCCCACGAATACCATCGGTTCCAAATAATTTTTTCATTTTTTTATTTTTTGATAGATTCGCCATATATTCAATAAAAAATTTGCAAAAATGGGGTAAATATGACATTAATATAAACTATGAACAAAAAACCCAATATTTTAATCACCAGTGCCGGTGCCAAAATACCATTAATTAAGGCGTTTCAATCGGCCGGGGCCAAAGTTTTCGCCAGCGATACTGCCCCGCATTTTGCCGCCCAACATTTTGCAGATGATGTGGTGGAATTACCCACAACCACCGATTCATCTTACCTGCCCCATTTATTACGGCAATGCAAAACCCATAATATTCAAATGGTAATCCCCACGCGTGATGGCGAATTGCCATTTTTTGCCGAAAATTATGACATTTTGCAAAAAAATGGCATCATGGCCATGGTGGGTAATTCAACAACTATTGAAATATGCAATGACAAACAAAAATTTAGGCAATTTTGCCATGAAAGCGGGTTTAAAACCCCTAAAACAGCCAATTCAGACGGCCCCTACCCCCAATTTTTCCGCCCCAACCTGCCCATAAAACATATTGGCCCAATGGGTATAGTTAACCAAGCGATGGGCGACATTTACCGCGCATTATGCCCCAATGGGTTATTTGAGGAATATATTACCGCCCCCGAATATTCCATAGACGGCCTGTGCGATATGAACGGCCATTTTATACAGGCCATTGCCCGCGAACGGGTGGCGGTTGCGCGGGGCGAAGTTGTTGTTTCCACCACCCGCAACCTGCCCCATTTGACCGATATTGCCCGCCAATTTTGCCAAAAAACCTGTATTCGCGGGGCGTTTAACATACAATTATTTTTGCATAATGATGAAATTTTATTGATAGAATGCAACCCGCGCTTTGGCGGTGGTTCGGCCTTTTCCATTGCCTGTGGGTTAAACACCCCCCACCAATATTTGAGCATGTTACGCGGGCAACCAACCCCACCCCAACCATTACAATTTAACAAAACCCTATACCGTTATGGGTGCGATTTGGTAAAGTGATATTTATATAAAAACAACAAATAAAATTGTTGCAATAACCGGCTGGTGGTTGCATGGTCATCGCGTTCATGGGCGTGGTAAAATTGCATGGCCAAATATACCACAGCCGAAACCCACGCATTGGTGCAAAAGTTAAACCGCAAATACTTAGCCAAATACCAATTGGCCGGCGGTCATGGTGCGGTAATCAAGAGTAGTGTCAGAAAAATCGGCCAATTTGGTAAAATCGCCGGCCTCGGCGGTTAGGCTGTTGCCCAATTGGCCGTTAAAATACCATAATTGGGCTTCGCCATCGCCATTGGCAACCATAAATAATGCCTGTGTATTGCCGGCAATGGTGGTGTTAAATGCCTTGCCCGATGCACCAAAAAAATTGCCCATTATATCGGTGCCCGCGGTGGCCGAAAAACCATCATTCACCGTTACACCGGTAAAATCCAGGAAGTATAATTTGCCATCGGCAATGGTAAAATTATCGGTGGTGGTTGCCGATAATTCGGTTACACCGCTCTGGGTATTTAACCCCCAATCGCTTGAAAATTGCAATTTGTCGGTATCGGTTGCCGAATTAATACCAAAATCGCTTATCACGTCTCTACCATTCAAATTGGATGTTTGGGAAATAGTAAACACAAAAGTATCATTGCCATCACCACCGCTTAGGGTATCATTACCGGAACCACCGGTTAATATATCATTACCACCGTCACCGGCTAAAATATCATCACCATCACCACCTTTTAATATATTGGCATTGGCATCACCGGTTATCGAATCATTACCCGCCCCACCAATAATATTTTCAAAATTCACAAACATATCCTCGGCCGTGCCAGCAACCGACATTGTGGTTTGGGTTGCACCATTCAGGGTAATGGCAATGAATGCCGTTTTGTCTGAATAATCAAGCGTGTCATTACCATCGCCACCATTAAGTATGTCATTGCCCGCCCCGCCATTTATTATATTGGCGTTTGCATCACCGGTAATCGAATCACTACCCGCCCCACCAATAATATTTTCTATATTTTGCAATGTAATAGTTTCACTTCCCGCATATATGCTACTTGCAAATGTTGCGCTAACAACCAAATTGCCATTTAGTGTCAGGGTAAAGCTGTTTATTTTATTAGAAAAATCAACGGTATCTAGGCCATCACCGCCATTTAATATATCATCACTAATCCCACTAAAAATATCATTCCCATCGCCAACAAATAAGGTATCACTACCCATGCCACCGGTTATCACATCATCACCCGTACCACCATCAATGGTATCATTACCTAACCCACCCATCAATACATCGTTACCATCACCACCATTTATTATGTCATTACCCGCCCCGCCATCAATGGTGTCATTACCCGACCCACCGGTTAAAATATCATCACCATCACCGCCATTTAATATATTATTATTGGCATCACCGGTAATGGAATCATTCCCCGAACCACCTATTATATTTTCAAAATTCACCAATATATCCTCGGCCGTGCCGGCAAGCGACATTGTGGTTTGGGTTGCACCATTCAGGGTAATGGCAATGGATGCCGTTTTGTCTGAATAATCAAGCGTGTCATTCCCATCGCCACCATTCAAAATATCATCACCCGCACCACCATTTATGGAATCGCCCCCTGCACCACCATTTATGGAATCGCCACCTGCACCACCATTTAATATATTGGCATTGGCATCCCCGGTTATCGAATCATTACCCGCACCACCAATAATATTTTCAAAATTCACAAACATATCCTCGGCCGTGCCAGCAACCGACATTGTGGTTTGGGTTGCACCATTCAGGGTAATGGCAATGGATGCCGTTTTGTCTGAATAATCAAGCGTGTCATTCCCATCGCCACCATTCAAAATATCATCACCCGCCCCACCAATTATGGTATCATTTCCTGCACCACCATTAATGGTATCATTCCCGGCCCCACCATTCAAAATATTATTATAAATATCACCGGTTATGGAATCATTACCCGCACCACCAATAATATTTTCTATATTTTGCAATGTAATAATTTCACCACCGGCAAAGGTTGCGTTTACAATGGTGCTGGAATTTAGGGTCAGGGTAAAGCTGGCCGTTTTATCCGAAAAATCGGCGGTGTCTATACCATTACCACCATTTACTATATCATCACTGATTCCACTAAAATAATCATTCCCATCGCCACCATTAATGGTATCAACCCCTGCGCCACCGGTTAATATATCGTTACCCGCCCCGCCATCAATTGTGTCATTGCCATCGCCACCATTCAAGGTGTCATTACCCGCACCGCCATGCAAAATATTGGTGTTGGCATCACCGGTTATGGAATCATTACCCGCCCCACCAATTATATTTTCAAAGTTAACTATTGTATCAACTTCGCCATTGGCAAAGGTTGCACTGGCCATGGTGGCCCCATTAAGGGTCAGGGTAAAACTGGACGACCTATCCGAAAAATCGGCCGTATCATTACCCGCCCCACCATCCAACACATCATCACCGGCACCGCCGGCAATTTTGTTATTATTGGTATCACCGGTGATGGAATCACTACCCGAGCCACCAATAATATTTTCAATATTTTGCAATGTATCAACTTCGCCACCGCTAAATGTTGCGCTGGCCATGGTGGCCCCATTCAGGGTTAGGGTAAAGCTGGCCGATTTATCGGAAAAATCGGCGGTGTCATTACCATCGCCACCATCAATCACATCATCACCGGCACCGCCCAGTATGAGATCATCACCGGCCAGGGCGGTAACCGAATCTGCCCCGGCACCGCCATATATAACATCGCCATTAATGGTGCCCATAATTGCATCGGCCTGTGGGGTACCATAGAATATGGAATTTTTGACCTCGTTCCCGCTGGCATCAAACCGCTTGGCGTAAATACCATCATACGAACCATCTTGGCCATTTGATGCCCACGCCACCACAAAACCACCATCGCTCAGGGCGGTTATGGTGGGATTATTTTGCCAACTGGTTGTATAAGTATTAATACGAAATTCCGCACCCACAGCCACACCCGCTGAATTATACCTTTGGCCATATATGCCATAAAACGAACCATCTTGGCCATTTGATTCCCACGCCACCACAAAACCACCATCGCTCAGGGCGGTTATGGTGGGGCCATATTGATTATTAGCGGTATAAGTATTAACACGAAATTCCGCACCCACCGCCACACCCTGTGCATCATAACGTTGGCCATAAATATCTCTATAATCACCTGACCCACCACCATCGCGTACCACCACAAATCCACCATCGCTAAGGGCAGTTATAGAAATAGGATACCAAGAACCATAAAAGCCATTATTAATAAAAAATTCATCACCCACCGCATGGCCATTGGCATCAAAACGTTTACCATAATAATTTTTATTATTATAGTTTGGCCATACCGCAATAAACCCGCCGTCATTAAGGCCAATTAACGATAAATGAGAAAACGTAGTAAAAGGGTTTATACTAAATAAACCAATTTTAAATTCGCCACCCACGGCCATGCCATGTTCATCATAACGTTGGCCATAAATTTCATAACCTGCATTGTCCTGACCAAGCGAAAACCACGAAACCACAAACCCACCATCGCTCAGGGCCGCAATAGTTGGAAATCTCTGATTACTAAATGTATATGTATTAATACGAAATTCCCCACCCACGGCCGTGCCCGTTGCATCATAACGTTGACCAAAAATTCCAGCATCATCTCCAGAACCTTCACCGCCCCATACAACCACAAACCCACCATCGCTCAGGGCGGTAATAGTGGGGCCATATTGAGCATCGGTTGTATAAGTATTTATACGAAATTCCGCACCCACAGTCACACCCGCTGAATTATACCTTTGGCCATACATGCCACCACTCGAACCATCCTGACCAATTGATTCCCACGCCACCACAAAACCGCCATCGCTCAGGGCGGTTATGGTGGGATTATTTTGCCAATTGGTTGTATAAGTATTAATACGAAACTCGCTTGCATCATTCACCTCCACCAAACTGGCGGTGGTATCATCGGCCCCGTTAATGGAGATATGGAGGGTTTGTGATACGGCCGAAATACCATCAAACGCCACCAGAGTGAAGCTGGTGAAGGGGGTGGCCCCGTCCGCCACCACATCCACCCGTGATTCATTGGCATCAAACACCCACGAACCGGTGGTTGCATTTATGGTTAAACTGCCAAATTCGCTAACACTGGCCCCATTGGCAATGGAGTAGTTATAAGTAAATCTATCCCTATCGCTAACCGAAAATACCCCGCTTGCGCCCAAATTAACATCGGCCGCGGTTGTGTCATTAATATTGGCATAATTCATTGTGGTGAAACTACTTGGGGTATCATTCGCGCCATTTATGGCAAAATTTATCACCTGTGAATGGGTTAATGAACCGTCACTAACCTGCACCGCAAAGCTGACCATGCTGGAAACCCCGGCACCCAACGCATCCACCGCGCTGTTATTGGCGGTAAAGCTGTATGCGCCATTATTATTAAGGGTTAAACTGCCAAATGAACTGGTGGAGGCATTGCCAATAAGGGTAAAGGTTAATGTTTGGCCCGAATCCCTGTCGCTGGCGGTTAACATGCCGGTGGCCGACAGGCCGGAATCGGCCAATGATGTATCGGTAATGCTGGCGGTGGCGGGGGTGGCCAAAACCGGCCGGTCGTTTGCGCCATTTATGGTAATGTTTATGGTTTGGCTGGTTGCGCCACCATTGCCGTCATTGGCCACCATGGTAAAGCCGGTGGTTGTGGCGGTGGTTAATTGTTCAATGGCCGAATCATTGGGGGTGAACGACCAATTGCCATAACCACCATTGGTATTAAACACAAATGAACCAAAATTGCTGGCCGAATTAACCACCGAATATGAAAGCGATTGGTTGTCGTCAACATCCACCGCAAAGTAGGTGCCGGAAATAATGCCAAAGGAATCATCACCCGCGGTATCGGTAATATTACTGGCCGAACCGGTATTGGCAAATACCGGGGCATTATTGCCCCCGGCCAATTGTATTTGTGCCCCACCAACATCGGCAATGGCCACCGATACCCCGCCAGTTACAACCCCGTTATTCAAGGTTACATTTTCGCGTAATTGAATGGTATTGGCCAGCACAAGGCCATGGAGGTCATTATTGCCCAAATCTTGCTCGGCCTGGATAGTGCCCGAACCGGTAATGGCCAATACGCCCGACGTTAATAAACCCAAACTGCCATTGGGTATTATTATATTTACCCCCGGGGCAATGTCTAAATTTTTTATGCCCTGTATTTGTGTAATGTCGTGCAAATTTATATTGCCGGTGCCGGCCAGTTTAAGGGTTGACGTGCCATCGCCAATTATTTTTACCCCGCTGAAATTATTTGCCAATTGGTCGGCCCCAATGGTTAATTGCGAATGTACGGTAATTTGGGTAAATGTGCCGGTTATGGTGGCATTGGTTAAATTAACCTGACCATAAATTACCAATATATTATTACCGGCACCGCCATTTATTACCTCGCCGGGTTGGGCCATGTCTTGGGTTAAACTGCTGTTAACATCGGCCAGTGTAATAATATTACGCAAACTGCGGGTGGTGGCGCCAATTGTTACATCCAACTGCGAATCGGTATATGTGCCATTATTGCCATTATTACCCACCACCACTATTATATCGTCACCGGCACCGGCCTTTATGTTATCAACCCCCGCGCCACCGCGAATAATATTGGGGGCATTGCTGGCGGTTAAATCAATAGTATCATTACCGGCACCACCATTAACCTGCACCTCCACCGTGTTTGAACTGGTTATTACATCATTGCCGGCGGTGCCGTTGATAATTACCCCACCATTGGCCAGTGCCGTGGTGGTTGGGGTATAACCGCCACCATTATTTTCACAGGCGGTTAGAAAGCTTAAACCCAATAACAGAACCCCAACCTCGCCCAGTGCCGATTCGCGCCCACGTTTGCGCAATTGTTTCAATGAATTAATGAAAAATAATTTGCCACCACGCGCAAATAATAACGTGCCATTTTTGGTGCGGGTTATATAACCACTGCCCCCCACGGCATTCACCAATATGCCGTCCAACCCATTTGTATATGGGGTTTCCGGCATTGGTGCGGGGTTTGCATCCAGCACGCTTTTGTTTATTTGGTTTAATAAAATTTCAATATTATTGGTTAATTTATTCATAATCAACTTCCCTGTTATATTACAAAATAATTTATTGATAATTCAAAAAAAAATAAACAAGAAAAAAATTTGATTTTTATACTGGGAATACTAAATAGATTTAAAAATAATACCATTACAAACCAATATAGTCAAAAGGGGGGTGAAAATTTGCTCTGCTAACGCAACCGCTATTTTCACCCCCCTTGAAATCCCCCCGTTATAGTAAAAATCCAACAAATATCTTTAAAATTAAAGGTATTAATTTTAAAGATATTTGGTATTTTTACTATATTAAAAATTTTTAACAAAACCCTATATCGGTATGGGTGCGATTTGGTGAAATGAACAAATTTTTATGCATTATATTGACATTACCATGAACATTATTAATATTGCAACATGAACAATAAATACCCTATTATTATACAGGCCGGTGGCAAGGGCTCGCGTTTGGAATTTTTAACCACCAACCGCTCCAAATGCTTGGTGCCAATTGATAATAAACCACTTTTATATCATTTTTTTGACCAATTCCCCGGCCACCCATTCATAATAATTGCCGATTACCAACACGAAGTTTTGCAAAAATATTTGAAAAATACCGCCCCCAGCGATTTACAATATAAAATGATCATCACCCATAACCACGGCACCTGTGCCGGCATTCAACAGGCATTGGAAAATATAGGCGATGGGCAGGGCTTTATGCTGGCATGGTGCGATTTGATATTAAACCCAAATTTGGCAATGGATACCATAAAGGCCAATATGGTCGGTATTTCAGGCGATTTTGAATGCCGTTGGTCATATAAAGACGGCAAATTTGCCGAGGAAAAATCAAGCAATAATGGGGTGGCCGGTATTTTTACCTTTACAAACAAAAATATTCTGCATGACCTGCCAAACGAGGGCGAATTTGTGCGTTATTTGGCCAGCAAAGCCATTGATTTTGGTCGTTTACCCCTAACTGGAAGCCGTGAAATTGGAACTATGGCTTCATATTTTCATTATGAATTAAACAAACCAAAATCGCGTTTTTTTAATGACCTGCAATTTAATGGCGATTTGGTGATTAAAAAACCATTGAACGATTATGGCAAACAAATTGCCCAAGACGAAATAGGGTGGTATGAAAAAATGCAGGAATGGGGTTTTGCCCATATACCGCAAATTCATGCCTTTAACCCATTAATTATGGAACGCATAAAGGGCCATAATATTTATGATTTTAATTATTTAACCCCCGAATTGAAAAAATTTATTATTGGGCGGGTGATAGATGTTATAAAGGAATTGCACAAATTAAAACCCGCAACCACCGCCAATGCCCAATGCTGTATGGATTCTTATTACCATAAAACCATGGAACGCATAAACAAGGTAAAAAATATTATCCCTTTTTTTGATGACGAACATATTCACATTAATGGCCAACCATACAAAAATTTCAACCAATTTGCCGATATTTTATTAAACGAATGCACCAAAATAACCGCCAAGGAATTTACCCCCATTCATGGCGACCCGACCTTTTCTAATATTATGGTGCGCCAAAGCGATGCCCAGCCGATATTAATTGACCCGCGCGGTTATTTTGGCCAAAGCAAAATAGTGGGCGACCCCGATTATGATTGGGCCAAATTATATTATTCCATTATGGGCAATTATGATTCATTCAACCGCAAACAATTTTCGTTAAAAATTGACAAAAATGGGGTGGAATTTTTTATTATGAATAATAATTTTGACCATTTGGAGGATTTTTTCTTTGCCAAAACCGGGGCCAGCCCCCATAAAATCAAACTATTGCACAGCCTTATTTGGTTATCACTATCGGCATATTGTATAGAGGATTATGATGCGGCCTGTGTTGCTTATTACCGCGGGGTTGTGGCCCTTAATATGGCATTAAATACATGAAACTTACCCTTTCCAACCTGCCCAAGACGTGGTTTATTGACTTTGACGGCACATTGTGCCAACATGGATTATATTACCATAACGGGCGCGATGAAATTTTGCCAAATATAAAGGAATTTTTTGCACAAATACCCCCTGATGATGTTATAATTATTACCACCGCCCGTGAATCAGAAATAAAACAATCTATTATTGATTTTATGGCTTTCCACCAATTGCGTTATAATCAAATAATTTGCGACTTACCCATTGGCGAACGCATTTTAATCAACGACAATAAACAACAGGGTCTGGTTACCGCATATTCCATTGCCCTTTCGCGCAATATGGGTATTGATATTAATATTGTGATAGATGATAATATTTAACCACCGCAATTTTCACATTATTATCAAAAAATGCAATGAATTTGCTTGAAATTAAGGGTGAATGGGAATATTCTGTATTAATAAATCAAGGAGGATTTTATGTGCACACTTCATGGTTGCGTTGATACGCAAACAACACCCAAACCAATAGTAGACAACGATATGCGCCGGGCATTTGTAAAATATAATATTAACAAATCACTTAATTTTTATTGTAAAATAAAACATTAAGATATTTTCAGCTTTAGAATAAAAGATTATGAAATGACTGAAACCCAACCTAAATTTATTATTAGTTCTGGTTTAAAAAACCTCATTGGTAAGGATTTAATCACCAATGAGTTGGTTGCTATATTTGAAATTGTTAAAAATAGTTATGATGCAGATGCAAAAAATGTTTGGGTTATAATTGAAAATGATAAAATTATAATTGCCGATAATGGCAAGGGAATGAGTTTTGATGATTTGCAGTATAAATGGTTGAAGGTAGGTTATTCAGATAAAACAAAATATGCCAAAAGTAATAATACCAACAGGGTTATGGCCGGAAATAAAGGGATAGGCAGGTTCTCTGCCGATAGATTAGGTAGCCTATTAACCATTCAAACACGGGTTAATAAGGGTGAAATTAATCAATTGTCTATTAATTGGGACAAATTTGATACTAACCCCGAAAAAACAACATTTCAGGAAATACCGGTCGAACATGCAGTGGTTGAAAGATTTCGAGATATTGATAACCATATAAGCCATTCATTGGAACAAGGAACAATATTAATAATTGAAAAATTGCATACTGATTTTGATAATGAAAAATTAAACAAATTAAAAAAACAGCTTGAAAAATTAATCAACCCATTAAAGCCACAGGATTTTCATATTCGCTTAATTTGCCCGGGCCATCAAATGAATATAGAAATTGAAAATACTATATTTGCAAAAATTGCCAGCATTTCAACAAAATATATATTACAATATAAAGACAATAAAGTCATTGTGCAGTTGGAAGATAGGGGTAAGCTTATATATAAAATTGATTATATTCCAATACAAGATGGAAAGTTTGAATTAAAGTATAAAAATTTATCGGGTTTAGAGATTAATGCTTCAGTATTTTATTTGAATCGCGCTGCCAAAAGTGCATTTTATAAATTAACTAATCAACATAGTGTTGAATACGGTTCCATTTTTTTATTTAAAAATAATATACAAGTTTCACCCATTGGAGAAAAGGACGTTGATTATTTTGGTATAGATAGACGGCATGCGCAGGGTTATAATAGATATCTTGGGAATCGTGATTTGATTGGTGTTATTAATATAGATGATAATAATAATATATTAAGAGAGGCCACCAGCCGAAACCAAGGATTTGTTGAAAATGAGGCCAGCCAAGAATTAATTATTTTTGTTATGGAAGAAATTATAAAACCATTTGAAAAATATATCGTTCCGGTATTATGGAGCGGTAATAATTCCAATGAGGATTTGACATCAAATTCACTGCAAAATGAAAAAGCGTCATTAAGCATTCTTGATTTATTAAAAAAATTACATAAAGATAATGTAAATATTTTAGAATATGATGATACGTTGTATAATTATATTGATGTTAATTCAAAGGATTTTGAAGGAAATATAGAAAAACTAAGTGATATTGCCATTAAACTAAAAAACCCTGAATTTATTAATGCGATAGAGAAAGCAAAAGAACAATATGAATTTTTGCAACACCAAAAGAGGGAATCCGATTTAAAGATAAAACAAGAAATTGCAAAACGTGAAGAGGTTGAAAAACAAGTTGAAATTGGCAAGAGAAATATTTTTAATTTAAATCGCCATTATAAATTAGACAAAGTCAATGTAGTTGCAATTGTTGACCAGATAAGGTTTTATAGTGTTGAAATTACTAAAAAAGTTGAATTTATTTTCAAATTTGATACGGATAAAGAAAAAACCAAACGGATAATCGGAGATATTGGCTTATTTAGCAATAAACTTATGGCATTAACCCGCTATGCCTATATTAGTGAATATAAGGAAGAGGATATACTGAATTATGATTTATGTGAATTTATAAAAATATTGTTAAACGAGAGTAAATTTATTTTTAATAACATGGATGTAGAAATTCAAATTATTAATAAAAATAATTTGGTATTTAACACAAAATTTAACAAAACAGATTTTACATTATTGTGGGAATGTTTATTGAGTAATGCCGAGAAAAATGGAGCCAAAAAATTTGTTGTAGAATTTATAAGCATAAAAGATAATACATTGAAAATTCATGTATGGGACGATGGTTTGGGCTTGGATAAAAATATACTGAACCCAGTGGATATATTTAATTTGGGTTTTAGCATGTCAAACACCACCAAAGGAAGTGGGTTAGGTTTATATTATGCTAAAAAAGTATTGAAAAGTAAAAATAATTCTAACATTGCCTTTATTGGCAAAAAAAACCTAAACAATGGAAACTTAGAATTCAAATTAGAAATGGAGATTATAAATGAAATTAAAGTTCACAATACTGGTGATTGATAACAATTATGAAAACATGAACTCCGAAGGCGGTTCATTTGAAACCATAACCGAATATTTAAAAAGCCAAGGATTTATTGGAGAGGTTAAAGAGTACTCACAAATTGATTTTGATGATGAATTTGATAATGCTGAAAGAGATATATCTGCGCGATTAAAGAATGCTGATTTACTATTGGTGGATTTTAATTTGGCAGATAATAAAAAGGGCACCGAATATATAGATAAAATACGAAAAATTAACAATTATAAAGATGTAATTTTATATTCAAATACTGAAAAAGAAATATTATATAAATTAATACCGCCCCTAAAATTGGAAGGTTTATTAATATTTGAACGAAAAAAAATTGAGATTCAATTTGAAGAATATTTTACCAAATTAATGAATAAATATGTCGATTCAATTCATGAATCAGGTATTTTTTTGAATGGGTTTATAGAAATTGAGAATCAAATTAGAGATAAATTTGAAAATAAACTGAAAGATAAAGATAACAAGGAGCTTTTTGATAGCGTAAAAACCGAGATAATTAATGAGGTATCTAAATTCAAAAATCCAAAAGATATACGAAGTTTATGTATAAGATACGGAACTACCAATATCTCAAAGAAAATGAAATTTGAGGATGCAAATAAAGAAATTTTAAGGAAATTAATAGAGTTTCGTAATAATATTGCCCATACCAATGAAGAAATGACTAGGGAAGAATTGATTGAATATAGAAAAAAATTGATACAATTAAAAGAATCAGAGGATTTCAAGCAAAAAACGACCTAATTTTTCGGCAAAAATTGGGGGAACCGCATTGGCAATTTGGGTATATCGGGGCACCTCAAATTGTCTCCTTTTGCCACCAGTGGTATATGCCCCCTTAAATGAATACCAATCAGGAAAACCCTGCAATCTTGCGTTTTCCCTAACGGTTAAAACGCGCGGTTCGCTATAATGCAATAAATCCTCGGGCGCACCCGTTATGGTTGGCGATGGTTCATTTGGGTTCAAAACCCTGACTACCTGTTTTTGAATTTTTAATGATTTTTTAAATTCTGCCGGGATTGATTTATTAAAAAAATTATTCTCATGGCAATAATCTATAATTTTCTTGAATTTTTCAATAGTTAAATCCTTATGGTTTGCCAATCGTGTATCAAAGGGAACAGATGGAGCAGATGCCCGTTGTATATTTTGATATTCCGATTGAATTTCACCATATTTTATAGCAAAATAATTATCATTTTCCTTACACTTTACCATACCGGATTTAAATATTTCAAAATCTGAAATTGCCGATTTAGCATCAATAATGTGATTACTTTTTGCCCCCCACTCAAAAAATTCTTCAAAAAAGTTCCCCTTATATTGAATTTTTTTCTTTATACCCACCAAAATAAACCTTTTCCTGTTTTGAGGTATACCAAAATATGACATATTAATAATTTGATAAAATAAGTCATAGTTAATTGATAATTTTTTTATAATTTCCTTGGCATAATTTGTATTTTCTGAATTATCAAAATTCATGGTAATACCCTTTACATTCTCTAAAATTATACAATTAGGTTTAATAATATCAATAAATTGCAAGTAAAAATTGGTTAAATTATTTCTGGGGTCATTTGCATTTCGCTTGCCAGCGGTTGAGAAACCTTGACATGGCGGACCACCAACTATTAAATCAATTTTTAACTTACTAAGTCTATCTGTATTATGCTTCATAACATTTTCTATGTCATGGTTTGTAATTTCTAACCATTTAGGCCAATTAAAATTTTTTTCATTAATTAAATTATGGTTATATGTATTAAATGCGTCCTTGTTTTTTTCAATAGCAAAGTCACCTTGCCAACCAGCACTTAAAAGGCCAAGGCTAAACCCACCACACCCCGAAAATAAATCAATAAAATTGCTATTATACATGGTATTACTATATATTAAATTTTTAATTACTTCAAGTAATATTTGGAATAAATTCAATCAGTATTTTCACATTATTATCAAAAAATGCAATGAATTTGCTTGAAATTAAGGGTGAATGGGAATATTCTGTATTAATAAATCAAGGAGGATTTTATGTGTACACTTCATGGTTGCGTTGATACGCAAACAACACCCAAACCAATAGTAGACAACGATATGCGCCGGGCATTTGTAAAGGGCATGATAAGCCTGCCCATGGCGGCGGTGCTGGCTTACCCCGAATTGGCAAAGGCACAGGCAAACCACGCCACCAACCGGGAATTAAAATTTAATTCCGGTGGGGTTGACGAAAAGGTACATTATGCCGAGGCATTACCCAAAAACAAGGCAACCGCACCGGTGGTTATTTTGATTCACGAATGGTGGGGGTTAAACGACCAAATTAAATCGGTGGCGGTGGAATTTGCTAACCAAGGATATATTGCTTTGGCGGTGGATTTATATAATGGCGAACTGGCCAAAACCCCGGCCGAAGCCGGTCAATTACGCGACAAATTGGATAGCGCATTGGCCACCGAACAATTGGTGACATTGGTTAACCATGCCCGCACTATGTCTGGTTCATCGGGCAAAGTTGGGGTGGTTGGTTGGTGCTTTGGCGGGGGGTGGAGCCTGAATACCGCCATAGCAACCCCCGTTGATGCCTGTGTTATATATTATGGCCGCTTGAACATTACCGATGCACAGGCCAAGGCATTAAAAACCCCCATTTTGGGCCATTTTGGCACCAAGGATCAAGCCATAAATGCAACTATGGTTAATGGTTTTGATACCATATTAAAAAATAACGCCAAGGCCAATTATGAATTGCATTGGTACGAGGCCGGGCACGGCTTTGCCAACCCCACCGGTGCCAATTATAACGAACCATCGGCCATGTTATCGTGGCAAAGAACCGGCGAGTTTTTCAAGAAAAATTTAATGTCTTAAAATATGAAAATTATTAATTATGCCCGCCAACATATTACCACAGGCGATATTAAGGCGGTTGGCAAGGCCCTGCGTGGTGATTACCTGACACAAGGGGGTTTGGTTACCCAATTTGAACAGGAATTGGGGGTTTTGATGGAAAACCCGCATGTCATGGTGTGTAATTCGGGCACGGCGGCCCTGCATTTGGCTTATAAATCGCTTGGCCTGCAATGCGGAGATGGCATTATTGTGCCGGCCATGACATTCAGTGCCAGTGCCAATGCCGCTGTATTATTGGGGGCACGGGTGCATTTTGCCGATGTTAACCCCCATAATGGATTGGTGGAATTGGAATATATACAAAAAGCATATAACCAAAACCCAACCGGCATAAAGGGCGTGTGCGTGGTGCATTTGAACGGCCAATTGGTCAATTTGCTCCCCATAAAACAATTTTGCGATGAACATGGCCTGTGGTTGGTGGAGGACGCATGCCACGCCATTGGCGGTTATTATGACCATAACCAACCAGTCGGCAAACCGGTTTATAGCGATGCGATTTGTTTTTCGTTTCACCCGGCCAAAACCATTACCACCGGTGAAGGCGGGGCGGTTTCGTTCGCCAATGACCAACATAATATATTGGCCAAACAATATCGTTCGCATGGTATAATACGCACCCCCAATGACCCGTGGCATTATGACATCGGTGAAATTTTTACCAATTACCGCCTGCCAGATATTAATTGCGCGCTGGGGTTAAGCCAATTGCAAAAATTGACCAAATTCACCCAAAAACGGCAAAGATTGGTGGCAATTTACCGCAGAAAATTGCAAAATAACCCCATTTTGCAACCCATTAACCTGAATGGTTTTGGGCAACCGGCCTGGCATTTGATGGCGGTGCAATTGCATGACGGCTTTATACCCCAAAAAATGCCTTTATTGCACCAATTACGCGAACGCGGGGTAATGACGCAGGTGCATTATATACCGGTTAACCAATTGGCATTTTATAAAAAAATGCAAGCAGTGGAATGCCCAAATGCGCAAATTTATTACCAAAAAACCTTTTCATTGCCATTATACCCATTGTTAAAACCGGCCGATATTGACCATATAACCGGCATATTAAACGACATTTGCCACGGGTTGCGCCATGCGCATTGATATTTTTACAACCTATTATTTTGACCCGGGCTTTATAATCAAAAACGATATTATTAAGCCGGTATTGGTTGATAATTGTTTTGCCCCCATCAATGGCATTGAATTATTTGAGGATTCAGGCGATAATTTGGCCCATCAATCACGCTATTGGGGCGAGGCCAGCGTTTTTTATTGGGCATATAAAAACCAACAACAGGCCGATTATATGGGCGTTTGGGCATACCGCAGATATTTGAATTTTAACAGCACCAAATTTGAATTTTGTAACTCACCCGATACTATATTACAACAAAACGGCCTGCAATACCCGAAAATTTTGGGCCATTTGGAAGGGTTTGATGTCATTTTGCGCCCGATAGACCAATTAAAATATGGGTTGAATTTATTGACCCATTGGAACAGCCACCACCCAAGCGAGGCCATGGTGATGGTGCGCCAAATTATTAACGAAATATGCCCGGCATATATTGGGGCGTTTGATGATGCCATGGCCCGTGATAGGGTTTACTTTAACCACCATTTTTTGGCCCGTAAAGCCATTTTTAACCGGTTTTGTCAATTTATTATGCCAATATTATTTCAATTGGGGCGGGGGCTTGCCTTGGGGGCGAATCAAACCTATACTGGCAAACAACAGCGCATTTTGGGTTTTGTGGCCGAACGATTATGGAATGTATTTTTGGTGCATAACGCCCATTTATGGCGGGTCAAGGAAGTGGGTATGAGCTTTATTCAAATTGAATCGCCCAACGATAGCGAAAAACCAAGGAAATATGTGCATGGCTGAATATGGTATAATTGGTGGCGGGGTGGCGGGCCTATCGCTGGCTTCATTTTTGAATGGCGAAACCATTTTGTGGGAACAACAACCCCAATTTGGCGGGCTAAGCCGAAGCTTTGCCCTGAATAATATTGCCTTTGACATTGGCCCGCATATTATTTTTTCCAAAAATAAATCGGTGCTTGATTACCATACACAAATAATTGAAACCAATAAAATACGCCGTTCCAACATTGTTTTTTACAAGGACAGGTTTGTTAAATACCCGTTTGAAAATGATTTGGGGGCGTTGGATGCGGTGGAACGCGATTATTGCCTGCAAGAATTTTTGCATAACCCGTATCAGGATATGCCACCGGCCAATATGCAACAATTTTTTCTAAAAACATTTGGCGAGGGCATAACCAAAACATATTTGCAACCATATAATGAAAAAATTTGGAAGTTTGACCCGGCATTTATGGATACACAAATGGTGGAACGCATTCCCAAACCCCCGCGCGAGGATGTTATTAAATCGGCCAGTGGTGAAGCGACCGAGGGTTATACCCACCAATTATATTTTCATTACCCCAAAAGCGGGGGTTTTCAAACCATGATAAATAAATATGCCGAATTGGCCCGCCAAAAGGGGCAAAAATTGATTGATAATTGCCATATAAGCGCGATAGACCGCCATAATAACCAATGGCGTATCACCACCAACCGCGGTGAGTTTATGGTTAATATATTAATCAATTGCGCCCCCATGCCCATTTTACCGAAAATATTGCCATTGCCGGCCGATATACGGGCCAATTTTGACAAATTATTATATAATTCCATTCATGTTATTATTATACAGGCCAAGCGCGATTTTATTGGCGACCATTTTGCCCTGTATATACCGCAAAAGGATATTATATTTCACCGATTATCACGCATTAATTTTTTGGGGAGCGAGTATTGCCTGCCAAACGGGGGCACCACCCTGATGGCCGAGGTCACATTCCGCCCCGATAGCTATTTGGGGCAAATGCAACCCAACGCCATAGTGGAACGGGTGATTGATGATTTGGTGAAAATTCAATTTGTAAAGCGTGATGAGATATTAGATTCAACCATTCGCACCGAAAAATATGGCTATGTCATTTACGATATAATGCACCGCCAAAACACCGACACCATATTAAACCATTTGCAGGGCATGGGCATTGAATCATCGGGCCGATTTGCCGAATGGGAATATTTAAACACCGATGGCGTGGTGGAACATACCATGGCCCTTGCCCAGAAATTGAATAATGTAAAAAATTGAATGGGGTAATCCCCTCTTTTTTCATTCGTAATGGTATCTTTTTTTCCAAATAACCACCATTTATTCTAAACATTATTAATATGCTCTTTAATTGTGCAAAAAAATTTATCAAATTAAAAAATTATGGTAAATTTAGGAATTTTAGCAATATTAACGGCTTATCTTGTTAAATATTCAAGATTTTATATTTTTATTCTTGCATTCAAAAGAAAGTCTAATAAAATCGGTTTACTGAAACAAAATTATTTAACGGAGTAAAAGATGTTTTGTAATAAATGTGGTGTTGAACTTTTAGCTAATTCAGCTTTTTGTCAGGCTTGTGGCAATAACATTAATGAACCACTGCATGATGCGCCCGAACAAAATGCTTTGCTTAATCTTGAATTACAATATGCTGGTTTTTGGCTAAGATTGATCGCTAACTTTTTTGATGGCTTGATTTTATTAATATTAGGTGCTATTTTAGGATATTTAATTGGTTTTTTTATTGGATCAATTGGAGCAATTTATAATCTTGCAATTAATGTAATTGAAATTGCTGCTGAATTAGGAGGTGGCCTTGCTGGATTAATTCTAAATTGGATATATTTTACTGCATTTGAATCGTCCACTTATCAAGCAACTTTTGGCAAACAAATATTAGGAATAAAAGTTATTGATATACATGGGCAGAAACTTAGTTTTGGCAAAGCGAATGCCCGATATTTTGGTAAAATTTTATCAACAATAATATTATTTATTGGTTTTTTCGTGGCAGGCGTGCATCCTAAAAAACAAGCTCTTCATGACATTATTGCTGGAACCTTGGTAATAATAAAATCAAAAAATTAAATGGGTAATATTATTTATGAAAAAATATTTTAATATTGCATTATTTGTGTTTTTAATTTTGGCATCTGTTATTTCAATTTTTTTGCATTTTAATGGTTTTAACCGGGTTTGGCGGGTTAATGATAATTATGAAAATTTAAATTTTCAGGCCATTGCCCAGTTAAAAGATACTATATTTTATGCGTCAGATTCAATTAAAATAATTTATATTAATTCTGAAATAAGAATAAACACAACCAGCCCCGATATATTTGATTTATATAAAAACCAAGTGCTGAAATATCATTTTAAATTGCACATTTGGGTTAGTTTAGCTGTATTTTTTATTCTGGCCCTGTATAGTTATTTTTGCAAACCAATGCATTATTTTTATCAATTTTATAATAATTTTCATGGTAAAAACTTGATAATTGATAATAAAAATAATGGGTATTATAACCATATAGATGGTATGCGGGTGTTGGCGGTGCTGGCGGTTATAATATTCCATATTAATAATTATTATTTGCCGGCCGGTTTTTTGGGGGTTGATATATTTTTTGTTATTAGCGGTTTTGTTATTACCAAATTAATTTATCACGAATATCAACAGGGGCAATTTTCGTTCAAAATGTTTTATTACAGGCGGGTTGCCCGTATTTTGCCGGCATTATTTGCGGTCATAATATTTTCGGTGGTGGCATTTCATTTTATATTATTTACCAATGAATATGAAAAATTTTCACACCAAATTTTGGCCGCATTATCCTTTGTTTCAAATTTTTATTATTATGCGCATACCGGTTATTTTGACAATGATGCCTTATTAAAACCATTTTTGCATACATGGTCATTGGCGGTGGAGGAACAATTTTACATTATTTACCCCATTTTATTAATAGGAATTTTAAAATTATGGGGCAACAAATTATCAATCATTATGGGAATATTGTTGGCATTAATAATTGCCAGTATGGGTTTGTCATCTGTTTTGGTGCATATTAATTTTGAATGTAATTTTTATATGTTATCAAGCCGTATATTTGAATTATTGGCTGGGGCGGCCATGGTATTTTGTATGGGTAAATATAATTTCAAATATCAAAATTTGTTGGCATGGTTGGCAATTTTTATGGTTGGCATGGCATTATTTTTGTTTAACGAAAAATCCCCATTGCCCAGTTTTTATACATTGCCGGTCATATTGGGGGTGGCAATAATAATCGTGCTATATAATGCAACATTGGTTAAATGCCTGTTTTCCAATATTGTAATGGTGTTTGTGGGCCGGCGCAGTTATTCGTTATATTTATGGCATTTCCCCATATTATCAATTATTCATTATTTTGAATATAAAATAACCGCGGTTTTTGCCGTTTCCATTTTGATTGTATTAATTATTATTGCCCATATTTCATATAAATATATTGAAACCCCAATGCGCCAATTGATATTAACCAACCAAAGGCGGTTTTTTGCCATTTTATGGGGCAAATTATGTGTTATTTTTATCTTGTTGGTTGTTTTTAATATATGGCAACATAATACAAGATTGGCAAATAATAATAACTTGCTGGAAATTATCGACCGACCAGCCGGGGTTAATAATTATCAGGAACGACAAAAAAATATTATACCCCAATTAAAGGAAGCCGGCATATATGTTGATGAATTTTCAAAAAAAAATAACATTAAAATATTAATGGTTGGCGATTCTATGATAGACGATGTTATGATGATTTTTTTGGAAAATAAAAATAATTTGTCTAATATTGAAATTAAAACGATTCATATTGAACGTGAATGCCAATTTATCTATAAAATTTCAGTTATAAATGAGCAATATAAAGATAAATGCCAAAATCTGATAACCCAATTTCAAAAGCAATGGGAAAGAAACCAATCAATTATGAGCTATTTATTCTTGGGTTTTGTATGGGATTACAATGGTATCACAAACTTAAAAAATGCCATAAACCATTTTCAAATTAACCCAAATAAATTGGTAGTTATTGGGGCCAAACATTTTAAGGAATTAAACCGCTTCAAATTGAGGGAATTGGATGAAAATTATAAGCCGATAGATGACTTATATTGGGAATTAGAATTATTGATGAAGCAAAATGCAATGGGTTATTATTTAAGTTTTTTTGATATATTATGTAATGCGGGCAATAAAACATGCCAACAATTAACCCCCGATGGCAATTTGATTTCATGGGACGGCATACATACAACCATTGCCGGTGCAAAATATTTAAGCCAATTGTTTTTTCAAGATGAAAATATTAAAAAAATTATTAATGGTGATAATTTTAGATAACCAACAATTAAAAAAGTTAAAATTAAACAGAATACCACATTTTAATATTACTAACGTTATCAAACATCAACACTGCGTATGGTGCCATTGCGCAGGGCTTCTAAAACCCGTTCCTTCGGGCCATCGGCAACTATTTTGCCATTATCCATTACTATTATTCTATCCACAATGGATAATAATGAATAGCGGTGGGTTACCAATATTAATGTGCGGTTACCCATCAAATTTTCTAATCTGGCCTTAAACCGGTTTTCAGATGTCGTATCCATGGCCGAAGTGGGTTCGTCCAACAATACAATGGGTGGGTCAATCAAAAATGCACGGGCCACCGAAACGGCCTGACGTTGCCCGCCCGATAAATTTTGCCCCTTTTCACCCACCTGCATATCCAAACCCTTGGGGTGGCGCGAAACAAATTCGTCAACCCCGGCAATATGTGCGGCCCGCAATACCATATCATCATCAGCATATGGGGCGTGCACCACAATATTTTCGCGTATGGAACCATAAAATAAAAATACTTCCTGTGGCACGGTGCCCACATTGCGCCTTAATTCGGCAGGGTCAATTTGCCGTATATCAATGTCGTCCAATAATACCGAACCCTCTTTCACGTGGTAAAGCCCCAGAATTAACCGCTCCAATGTGCTTTTGCCCGAACCAATACGCCCAATTATACCCACCCGTTCACCGGCCTCTATCCGAAAGCTAATATTATCCAATGCTTTGGTTTGGCTATCCTTGGGGGGTGTTCCGGGCTGTTGTCGCTCGCCATCAGAATGATCAGGATATGCAAATGAAACATTTTTAAATTCCAACGAACCACGGAACTTATCACGGTGTATAAATTGCGAACCCAATGGGCGCTCCACTTCCTTTTTCATTATTTCGTCAATTTGCCGTAATGAAGTAACTGATTGTTGAAACCGCATGGCAATACCGGCAATACGCATAACCGGCCCCAACGCCCGTGAAGACATCATATTGGCGGCCATTAAACCACCAATGGTTAATGACCCGTCCTTTATCATATATACCCCAAAAACTGCAATCAAGACCATATTAATTTGCATGGCGCACATCATGATATTCATAACCAAATTATTGCTTTGTGCGCTTTTCATTCTGGTATCGGCCGATGCCTCGTTATTTAATTCCCAATCATGTTGCAGGCGGCTTTCAGCACCGGTGGATTTCACCGTTTCCATGCCATATATCGCCTCCACCATCACCGCGCGTCCATGTTGTTTTTCGCGTTGTTCCTTTTTGGTGAATTTGCGTTGAATTGGGGCATAAACGGCCGATAATGTAAGCAAGAAAAACATAATTCCGGCTGGCACAAAGGCAATGGGGCCGGCCAAAACAAAGGTCATGGCCAAAAATAACAGGCTGAATGGAAAGTCAATAAGAGTCAGGGCCGTTTGGGCGGTAAAGAAATTATGCACCGCCCCCAAACCATTTAATTTTTCGGTCATGGCCCCGGTGGAATCACCGCGTTCAGTCATTTTTAAACCCATAACCTGTTGGAACAGGCGGGCCGAGAGCCGTGTATGTATGGCCTTGCCGGCCAATTCGGTCATATAAGTGCGAATTTGCAATAATAATAATTGGAAAAACATGGCAATAATTGCCCCAATGGCCAAAACCCATAATGTTTCAAATGCCAAATGTGGCACCACGCGGTCAATAACATTAGACATAAATAATGGCGATATAATCATCATTATATTTATCAGGAACGAAGCCACCATAACCTCGGAATAAATGGGCCATAAATTAAACACCGTGTTCCAAAACCAACCCTTGGCCTTGGGGGTCAGGGTTTGGTCAGCGGTGCGTTTGTCAAACCTAAAACGCGGGCGGGCAAAAATGGCATATCCGGTATATGACTTTTCAAATTCCTTCCATTCCAATTGCGCAACCCCGCCATTAGAATCTGGCATAACCAATTCAACAAATTTGCCATGTTTAATATCGGTTATTATGCCGGCACGTTTGGCATCTAACAATACCACACAAGGCAACACCAAATGCGAAATAGTGCTTAATTTACGGCGCACCAATTTGGCCGATATATCCTCACGCTCGGCCGAACGCACAAAGACATCGGGGCTCATTATGCCGGTGCCCACCGGTAAATCAGCCACCAAAGCTTCACGGGTGGTGGTGCGGTTCATCATTTTGCATAACAACATCAAACAACCCAATAATGGGTCGTCCTTATTATCAAAGCTTGGGTTTACTATCCAATCCTTCTCGGGGTCCTTCATTTTGGGCATACCGGTTTGTTCGCCCGGGGCCCCGGGCATACCGCCCCCCATCATACCCATGGCAGATTGTGGTTGCCCACCCATTTGCGATTTTTTTGATTTACCGCCTCCAAACATACGGCTTAAAAAACCACCTTTTTTTGGTTTAGCCATTGGGTCTTCTCCCATTGGGCTGGGTGTTTGGCCTATTGGGGCCATTGAAGTCATTGGCTTTTGACCCATATCTGATTGATTTTCAGGGTTTAAAATTAATTGTTTTTCATTATTAATGCTCGCCTCGGGGTCGTTGGCCATTAATGCCCGGCGCATTTCTAAACGGGCCTGTTGTTCTGCGCGTTTGGCATCTTCCTCGTCCAACACCTTTTGATATTCATTGGCCGATGGCTTTGGTTCATTGACCGGTGTGCTCCCCGCGGTCATCGTAACAGGTGCCGGTGCGGAATTTTGATTATCACCACCAATTTTTACCCCCAATGGGTTAGAATTAGGCGTGGCCTGTGCCTGTGATGTTGTAATACGGGCAAATGGATTTTGTTGGGCGGTAATACGGGCCAATTCATCGGCAGCATTTTGCGCTGGGTGCGCCACAGCTTCAGCCGGTTGGTTATTCGGCTGGGCGGGGGGTGGTTTGCGAAATCTATCTAACCCGGTCATTACTATCCTTAAAATGGCAATTTGAAACCCGGGGGCAACATACCCCCAAAGGCCTTTTGTGTAAATTCCTCTTGCCGGCCCTTAATGCGCCGCTTGGCATCATTGGTGGCCGACTTTATCAAATCACACAAAATTTCCTTATCTCCATCTTTCATTAAACTATCGTCAATATCCACTGCGGTAACCACACCCTCGCCATTCATGGAAACCCGAACCAAATTGCCGGCAACCCCGGTTTCGGTTATTTGTGACATATCCTTTTGCATGGCCTGCATTTTTTCCTGCATGGCCTGCATTTGTTTCATCATTTGTGTAAAATCACCAAACATTACTAATCCTAAAATTGCATTTGGGTGGTAAATCCAAATTGGCTGGTTAAATTAATACCCTTTACCATGACATTTTCACCCGGCAATTCCAAATATGTATTTTTGTAATCCATAAACAAACCATAACTCATGGCCGCGCTAAAATCGCCATTTTGAAATGCAATTCCCCCCTCTAATTTGCTATATGGGTAAACTTGTGAATATGCCTTTTGCGTGCCGGTGCATAATCCGTTTGTCTTAATGCCGTTATTGGCGCAATCAACATTACCGGCTTCAACAAATGGGCTATCATTCAAATTTTCAATACCCAAACCCGCCCCAACCCCAAGGCGCAATTTGGTTTCACCCGAAATAGGTAAATGAACATCAATCCGCGGGCCAACCCGAAAATTACTGACCCCAACACTGGCATATTCGCGTAATAACCCGCCATTGGCAAAACCATTATTAACATGCGATTGATTTAATAATTTATAATATTCAAACATGCCCTCTAACCCAAACGAAAACATATCCATTTGATAACCAACACCCGCTTTTAATGCAAAGCCATTGGAAAAATTATTTTGGTATTTATCACCCTTATATGTTACTTCCTTGTTATGGGGCAAGACATGGGCCATTCCAAAACTGCCAAAAACATAATCCTTGCTGTAAATTTTTTGTTTTGCTTTTGGTGCATAATCATGACCATCAACCGCCAATTCGTCATTTGGTATATCGTCCAAATCGGGCATGGAATGCACCGGCTGTTTGTTCATTTTGGCCGATGGCGGTGGCGGAGGTGGCGGTGGCATCATTTGCCCAGAGGCCTGACCGGCCGGCATTTTATTACCATTGGTCATTGGTTTTTGCTTGGGCAACATTGGGGTTAAATCAACCAAATCATCATTATCAATTGGTTGCGCCTTGGGCATATTTTTCATGGGTTGCATGGGTTGTATATGTTGCATTTCCATGGAATCCATTGGCATTTTTGGTTGCGCGGCCTTACCCATCATTGGTTTTTTATTCGGTTCGGGGCAATCGGTGCGCCCCTGTTGCAGACATTGCAATTGTTGGCGCAATAACAATACATTGCGCTGGGCCTCCAATAAAGATTGCTCCTGCAATACATCGGTCAAATTATTATCATTCTTTTTTGCCACAACCGGGGTTGGCTTTACTTCCTTTGACTTAGTGGCCGTTGCCTTCTTTACTGCTGTGGCCGGTTTTTTTGCATCTACCGCCACCGCCTTCTTGGCGGGGGCCACCGCATTTGCGTTGACATCCAAATCATCAATACTCATTAAATCCAAATCTGACTGCGCCGCCTTTTTGGTTTGCGCAAAGCCACCCGCCCCGCACAAAATGGCGGCGGCAAGAGACACAGAAATTATTATGCCAGACTTTTTTAACATGTTATACTCCTAGACATTTAAACCCCAAGACAAAAGAATCATACAATAAATCACAATAAAAGTCAAGTATTATTATGATTATATAGTGATTATTGGAAATAAAAACCAAATAAACATATAATATAATGACAATATTACGTATCTTTATTATATTAATGCACACAATAGCGCGCAAATTCAGCGCGCAAATTCATGCTATCACACTTAAAAGCAATTACCATGCCAATGGGACTATATAAACTGCCAATATCATAAAGAAAAAAACAAATAAATATAAAGCACAAACAAATACAGACATCAATTTTTACCCAATAAATAGATAATAAAATGTCATATAATATAAATAATACTTGACAAAATATTTTTTTTACTTTAATATAAAAAAGAATATATGCCAGAAGGGTATATAGATTGGTTAACTAATGGCGCAAGAAAACAACCAAAGTAATAATAATTCATCGGAACGGCATACTATTCCGATGGCGAACATTATTAGCTCTATCCGCGGTATTTTGACCGAGGGTGAGGCACCGCCCGAACGTGCCGAAAATAATTTTGACCCAATTGAGGAATTAAAGCGCAGTGCCTCCGCCAGCAATGGCCCAGATATTATGGATTTGGCCGCATTTACAGATTCGGGCCCGCAGGAACAACCAATGACATTGGATAATAATGAAGCCCCGCAAGATGAATTAATTTTGGGCCCAACCGATGACGATGTAATGGATTTGGGGGGCGGACAAAATGATGATGCCATGATTTTGGGTGATGCTAATACAATTGAACGGGCACACCAAAATACGCAAAATACTATGGCCGAACCTGAACCCATGCCGGAACCAGCGGATAAAAATACGCAAGAACCACAGGTCATGGTTGAAGAGGTGCCCGAACAAATGCCCGAACCTGAACCCGAACCAATGGCAGAACCAGCACCTGAAACAATGGACGCGCCAGCACCGGAGCCAATGGGTCAGAATGAACCCGAACCAATTGCCGAAACCATGGGCGAACAATTGCCCCAAACCATTGATGGGCCCGAACCAAAAACCGAAACGGCAATGAATAAGGCAAATCAGGAGAATATAGTTAACCAAGCCATGGTTTCCGAGAATATACCCAACCCAATGCAGGAAGCCCAAAAACCATTAGAGGACGAAGAGGATGTAACCAGCATTTTGCAAAATATTCCACCACAGGAAGAACCCGAACAGAAACCACGATTCGTCATTAAAACGGCACCAGCCATTACACCATTAAGGCCGGTTGCACCGGCCAAGCCGGCATTTCCATCAGCCGGTGGCCAATTGATAGAGGTGAACCAAACTATTTCGCTGAACGATATGAGAAATAATGAGGCAGTGGTCAAAAATATTGCCAAAAACCCCTTTGCCGATATACCCAAGGCAATAACTATCAGTCGCACTCGCCCCGTAACATTACAGGAAACCGCCCCAATGCCTGAACATACACCACCAAGCGATAATACAGATTCATATATGAATACCAATACCATGGAACAGGCCGACCAAGGCTTTGCCCAATTGCAGGAAGTTATGAAAAAACAACAACAAAACCCGCCATCACCAGCCCTGACCCCATTACCCATTGGCAATGGGGCAGTTACGTTGGAACAGATGGTGCGCGAATCTATAAAACCCATGTTAAGCGGTTGGATTAACGATAATTTACCCATCATGGTCAAGGATATTATTACCACAGAAATTCAAAAAATTACCAAAAAATACCAATAATCTGTTGATTAATGGGGGGTTATTGGCTATAAATAATTAATAAAAAATGGAATTTGAATGTCACGAGATAAAGGCATTAATGTTATAGTTAAAAAACATTACCACGAACATGACGAAATGTCGCATGGGGTGTGGAAGTTAGCATATGCTGACTTTATGACCGGATTGATGGCGTTTTTTATATTTATGTGGATAATTAATTTGGTGTCTGCCGATCAATCGGCCGGTTTATCGTCTTATTTTGCCCCACCGGTTATTTCGGATTCCAAACAGGGGGTTGGCCTGCCCGATAATGGCCAAAGCCCACAGGATAACGAAGGCGGGAAAATAACCACATTTTCAACATTGGCGCGTGAGGCAAATATTCCCCGATTTGGTGAGGATTATGATGGCGATTTGCAGGGCATGATTCGTGAAAATAACATTTTCACCAAAACCGGCAGTTCCAATTCCAAACCCAACCCGCCCGATGGTGACAAATTGGGCGATGCGACCAAAAAATTAAAACAATCGTTATTGGACAAATTTCGCGACATACAGGTGCAAAACTCCATTGTTGTGGAGGAAGTTCCCGAGGGGATAAAAATACAATTGCTGGACGGGTTGAAAAAAAGAATGTTTGTTACCCGCAATGGCACCAATTTTACCGATTATTTTGAACGCATTATGGAATTAATAGCCGATTTGGCCAAGGATACACCTTTTAATGTTTCTATTGATGGATATTCGCAACAATTTTATGCCGCCCGCGGGGTGGAATTTACTGCATGGGAATTATCGTTAGAACGGGCCCTTTCTGTGTATCGTTTTTTACAATTATCGGGCATTAACGAGGATAGGTTTGTTGCCGTTAATGGTAATGCCGATAACGACCTTTATTATACATCAGATGCCAGTAATATTGCCAATAACCGCATTTCCATTACCTTGTTAGACCCAAGCAAGCATAATAATGTAAAGGATGAAAAAGGCAAGGATGCTATGTTAAAATCGGCCCCCAGTGATAATTTTACTGGCGGAATAAAACCATAATAACAGGTTAATTATGGCCGGTAAATCAAAAGACATTATTATCCACAAGGAAATAGAAGCCGAACATGGTTTTCATGGGGGCAATTGGAAAATTGTGTATGCCGATTTCGTTACCGCCATGATGGCGTTTTTTTTGTTAATGTGGATTTTAAACGCCATAGAGAAGGAAGTTTTGGAGGGTTTGTCTAATTATTTTGAGGTAACCGATATAAAACAGCCTGAAAATTCGGGTTCGGGTAATATTTTTGGCGGTCTTACATTTAACGAAGAAGGCCGTGTGCAACAAACCAAACACACCACCGCATTAGATTTGGATTATTCGTTAAAACGGCAAAATGATTCACCGGTGAAGAAAAAGGGGTTAGAACCGATTGCCGCCCGTGGTTCAGAAAAAACATTAGATTCAAGTTCGGTTAATAAATTCAAATCCACCAAGGATAATATTCAAACCGCCTTAAAATCTCTGCCCAAACGCATGGAAATTTTTTCATCAACGGTGCAAATTGATATTGTTAATGACACCATATATATTCGCATATTGGACAAGCCCGAGGCCAAATATTTTTATCCCGAATCGCACACTTTAACCCGCGAAGCCATTGATATTTTGCAAATTATTGCCATTAATTTGATTCGTATTGACAACCGCATTTATTTATTGGGTTATAACGACCCAGCATCAACCAATTCCATATTTCGGCTTGATTTATCGTTAAAACGCGCCAACGAAGCACGCAAGGAAATGGAACGGGCCGGTTTAGATTATTACCGCATTCGCAAAATTTTTGGCCTGAATACCAAGGCCGATGCCGAGGACGCATTAAGCCTGTTTACCCTAAAACGCGATGCCGATGGCAAAACCGAAAAGGAGGTTTTGCGCATAGTATTAATTAACAGCGATGAAATTAATAAATTGGGGGTTTTTGCCGGTGAAAATGCCCCGTCCATCTTTATTAACAAGGAACGCAACGTGGAAGTGCAACAAAAGGTGGAATCAGCCAAAAAGGAATTCAAAACTTTTTCTGATAAAGCCGCTGTGCTTGAAAAACCCAAATGAGCAATTTTCCATTTAATATTCACCATTTACCGCCTGAATTTTCAATTACCGGTACCAAACCCTGTGGTTATTTACCACACAAGGAAGAGCAATTAATATTTATAGATACCAGCCGTATTATTCCACCATTAAATATAAATGACCTGAATAGTGCTGGATTTAGGCGCATAAGAAATATATTTTACAAAAATGCTTGCAGTAAATGCACCGAATGCCAACCATTGCGTATAATGGTTAATGATTTCCAACCCAGCAAAAATATGCTGCGCATTGCCCAAAAAAACCACGATTTAACCGGCAAGGTGATACAAAATTTTGAATCAGGCGAGGAACATTACCAATTAATGAAACAATATTTACAATCACGCCATGAATCGCTTGATGCATCATTAACCGCCAATGATTTTAAAAACTTAATTGGCCTGAAATTACCCGAAAATTTTACCATTATCAAGGAATGGCGGTTATACGGCCAATTATTATGCTATGTGATATTAGATAAATTTAACGATGGCCTGTCAGCAGTATATAGTTGCTTTGACCCCCAACACGAAAAAAGGTCGTTGGGGCATTATATGATATTGGAAACCATACAAATGGCCAAATCGTTAGAATATGATTATGTATATTTGGGTTTTTATGTTAAAAATTCCAATAAAATGGAATATAAATCGCGTTATAAACCTTATCAAATTCTTACCCCTTACGGCTGGCAAAAAAAATTGTAATTATTTTCATCAATTTTGTATTCGCATTCATTTTCTCTCGCTTCGGGTCATATTGAAACAAAATTATATTATACTGGTATCACCGAAAAGATTTAAAAATAATACCATTGCAACCTATTTATTTAAAGGGGGGTGAAAATCTGCTCTGCTAACGAACTCAAATTAAATTGTGCATGGCTTCGCCCCCAAAAATTGGAAGTGCAATGAAAAACATGAAAAAATTATAACATTGTTTTGCTTTGCAAAACGGGCATATTTTTATCCAATTTCAATAAATTGAAATTGGCAATAGAAAGCCCGGGATAATTTGAAAGGAAAAATTCAATATATTGAATTTTTATCAAAACATGAACAATTTCATGTTTTGCCTTTCAAATCCGAAGCGTAAGCGTAGGTAATCCAGCAAATAGGTTTAAAATTAAACGTATTAATTTTAAACCTATTTGGTATTTTTACTATATCAACTGAATTAATTAATTTTAGGCCGTTGCGTGGCACCAAACCAATCGCTATGTTGTTCAACCACCATACCAAATTGTATAATTGGTTCGTCATAATATGGTTTGCCAACAATTTGCACACCGGTGGGCACGCCATCGCGCCGAAACCCCGATGGCATCGCCAATACCGGGCAACGGCTTAACATATTAAATGGTATGGTCATATACCAATAACAATCAAGCCCCTTGCGGGTTTGGCCGTCAATATTCATATCCATCAAGGTGGGGTAACCATCGGCCCTGTCGGCGGCTATGGCGTTGGTGGGGCAAATAAAAATATCGCAATCGGCCGTTTGTTGTTGAAATGTTTGGTAAAATTCATAACAAATTTCATCGGCCCGTATCATGTCAAATTTGGTTAATTGTTCCTGAAATTGGGTCATAATTTTGGCATATTCGGTAACCTTTTCGGGGGCTTCACGCACGGCACGGGCGGTGTAATTACCACTTATTAATGCAACATGGGCCTCGGCAAAAAATACCAAATCCTTGGGTATTTTGCATTTGGGCTTTTCCACCACCAATGCCCCCAGCGATTCGCATTTTTTCAAAAATTCTATGGTATTTTCCTTAACCTGTTTTTCCACGCGGTAATGCCCCAATGTCAGGTTATAACCAATGCGCACGCCCCTTAAATCATTTGCGGTGCTGTCTAATTTATGGGTTATTTTATCGCGCAATGATGTTAAATCCCACGGGTGTTGCCCACCCATAATATTCATCATCAGGGCTATATCCTTAACCGAACGGGCCATGGGCCCCACGTGCGAATAATAATCCAAGGCCATTAACGAATTTTCGGGCACCCGGCCAATGGGCGGTTTAAACCCAATAGTGCCCGAACAACCCGATGGAATACGAATGGAACCGCCAATATCGCTACCCGTGCCAATCATACCCGCCCCCATGGCCAAACCAGCTGATGTGCCCCCCGATGACCCACCCGGGGTAAATTTGCGGTTCCATGGGTTGGTGGTTACCCCATATTTATTGGAATGGGTGTTGCCCAACAGGCAAAATTCGGGCGTGGTGGTTTTGGCCAACATAATTGCCCCGGCATCCATCAGCCGTTGGACATGAATATCAGTTTTTTTGGCTTTATTATCGTCTATGGTTAATGAACAATAGGTGGTGCTGGTGCCCTTGACCTGCGCCTCCTCCTTCACCAGCAATGGTATGCCCTCCAACGGGCGGGCCAAGCCATTTTGGTAACGGCTATCGGCATATTTGGCCTGTTTCATTGCCTGTGTGTAAAAAGTCTCGGTTAGGCAATTGGTATAATTTTGCGCCATTTTTGCCCGTTTTATGGCCACCCGCATAATATGACTGGGTTTTAATTGGCCCGCACCCATTAATTCAACGGCGCGGTGGGCCGGCAAATATGCAATGTCATCTTCGTTTATCATAATATAATATTACATAAAATTTTGAATCAATTCAATAAAAAAATAAGATACTATACTCTGATTCCAAATACCCCTAAAATTAATACCATTAATAATAGGTGCACCCCATTTATTGCTCAGACTTTAAGTTGATTTACGATAGAAATTGCCCTGATGATTATTATATACTGGTATCAATAAATACGTTTAAAATATATCCCTTAACAGGGCAATTTGCGGTATTTCATTGGCCATTTTTAGCAATGTTTCTTTATCAAGGTTTTTATTCAAATATTCCGTCAATGTTTGGCCTTTTAATTGTTCTTGGTATTGATTTTTTAAATCGGTTTTTTGTTGTTTGTGTCTGTTTTTATCGTTAATATCCAATTGTGTTTCGCATGGCGTTATGCCAAATAACCTTAAAAACAACCCCTCAAACATTATTGGGGTGGCCACGCATAATATGGGGTTTTTGGGTTTTTTATTATGTTTTATATTTTTTTGTTGGCATTCGGCCAAGGGAACATTTTGCAAGGTTTTCTTTGGTAATTGCCATTTTTCCTCTAATAATTCTCTAACTTCATCATCACCTATCATGGCAAACGGGGTATTTTCGCAATTCTTATCATTATCCAATAAAACCAAAACCCTATCATAATAATTATAATGTTGGATTGCCCTTTGAATGATGGACGATTCACTGCCACCATTGGCATTATCAACAATGACATGATGGTTGGTTTTTTGCAATAATGCTTTCACCCTATTTAAAAAATCCACCTCATCATCGCCCTCCCCCAGCAGGGCAATAGTGGTTAATGCCTGACGAACCCGCGATTTACCCATTATGCCACCGGCCTGATGGGTTGATTGGAAGCCACAGCCCCATAACGCCCGGTTAGATATAATTCGGCAAAATTTTCGGTATTGCGTACCCCACGCACGGCATCCAACCGGTAATATTCTGATTCATATTCCGGTTTTTCACATAAAAATATTTGGGTTTTGGTGCGGTTGCGCAACAAAATGGGGTTATGGGTGCTGTATATTAATTGGGCATTATGCGGGTTAGTGGTCGGGTTTTCAAATAATTCAATCATTTTTAACAACAAATTAACATGAACACCATCTTCAATTTCATCAAAAATACACGCTCCACCTGCTCTTAATATTAAATCAATATGTTGAAAATAATGCAGTGCTTTATGCGTACCGTTGGATTCCCAATCAAAAAAAGTTAAAAATTTTCCCTTATCAATTATAATTGTTTCCTTGCCATTAATTTTATCTATAAAAATATCATTAATTTGTTGGTCAATCACCTTTAAAAATGGTAAAAAAGTTTTCTTGTTTTGCATATTTTGTTGCAAATATGTATTGCAATAATCAAAATTTGTTTCCATTTTTCCAGCATAATTTACATTTGAAATATATGGGTAAAATGTAATGGGATAACCTGTATTTTTTAAAAAACTCAATATGGAAACACTGCGTAATTTATCATAAATTCTTGCTTCATCATGTTTGTTTACTTTCAAGTCATTTGCAAATTTAATATAATTTCCATTTACACCACGCTTGCATTCAAATATAACATTATTTAATCGTTCTTTCTTGAATTTCAATGATTCATATTCAACGAATGTAATAAAATTATCATCTATTTTTTTTCTATTAATATGTAGTTCATAAAAATATTCGGTATTATTCATAACATACTGAACCTTAAATATTAATGGCTTGGTTGGTTGTGCATTTTTTAAATCATAATGTAATTGATGAAATGAAAAAGAATTTATTATATGGTTTTCGGTATATGAATTTTGGGAAAAATATAACAAAAATGTCATTGCCTTTAACATATTGGTTTTGCCACTGGCATTGGCCCCCATCAAGGCACTGACCTTGTTCAAATGCCAACCATTCACGGTGCATGAACTATTATCCAGCATATCGCGTGGGTTGATGGCAAAGTTTAGTTCCTGTTCCTCGCCAATGGAATGGAAGTTACTAACCGCAAATTTTATTATCATTAATATCACCTTTTGTATAAATTTTGACAAATTCGTATATTAATATAGCATTTATTGCACCATTAATCAATGGTTTTTTTCAATTTAAATTTTGACCAGCCCATAATAACCACCACGCAATATGCATAATAAACTTTGGCTTTATTTTTTTATTTTAACTGGCCCTTGCATAATATAAATTATAATAGTAAAAAAAACACAACAAAGGATTAATATGACAAAAATGACCACCGAAGAAGCATTTGTTAAAGTATTACAAATGCACGGCATAGAACACGCTTTTGGTATTATTGGCTCGGCCATGATGCCAATTTCTGACCTGTTTCCCAAGGCGGGAATTAGCTTTTGGGATTGCGCCCATGAATATAGTGCCGGCATGATGGCCGATGGTTACACCCGCGCCACCGGCAAAATGTCAATGATGGTCGCACAAAACGGGCCCGGCATTACCAATTTTGTAACTCCGGTTAAAACCGCCTATTGGAACCATACTCCATTATTGTTGGTAACCCCACAGGCCGCCAATAAAACCATTGGACAGGGCGGGTTTCAAGAGGTTGAACAAATGCGCCTGTTTGCCGATATGGTGGCGTATCAGGAGGAAGTGCGCGACCCATCACGTATTGCCGAGGTATTAAACCGCGTGATAATGAATGCCAAACGCGCATCGGCACCGGCACAAATAAATATTCCGCGCGATTTTTGGACGCATGTCATTGATATTGATTTACCCGCGATTATTTCATTTGAACGCCCGGCCGGTGGCGAACAGGCGATAGACGAGGCCGTGAAATTATTGGCAAATGCCAAATTTCCGGTCATATTAAATGGTGCTGGGGTTATTTTGGCCGATGCTATTGATACCACGGTGCAATTGGCCGAAAAATTATCTGCCCCTGTATGTTGTGGTTACCAACATAATGATGCATTCCCCGGGGCGCACCCCTTACATGCAGGCCCATTGGGTTATAATGGTTCCAAGGCGGCAATGGAATTGATTTCTAAGGCCGATGTGGTTTTGTGTTTGGGCACCCGCCTAAACCCATTTTCCACCCTGCCCGGTTATGGCATAGATTATTGGCCAAAAAATGCAAAAATTATTCAAAATGACTTAAAACCCGAACGTATTGGCCTGACCAAGCGGGTTTCGGTGGGCATAGTTGGCGATGCGAAAAAAGTTGCATTGGCCATTTTGGAAAAATTGGGCAAATATAATAGTGGCGATGCCGGTAAGGCGCGTATGGGGGTTGTAGCCCAAACCAAGTCAGCATGGGCCCAAGAGTTAACCTCTATGGACCATGAAGATGATGACCCGGGCACCACGTGGAATGAACGTTGCCGCAAGCGCGAACCCAATAAAATGTCGCCACGCATGATGTGGCGGGCGATTCAGGCGGTTTTACCCAATGATGTAATTATTTCCTCCGATATTGGCAATAATTGCGCCATTGGTAATGCATATAATAATTTTAGCACGGGCAGAAAATACCTTGCACCCGGCCTGTTCGGCCCCTGTGGTTATGGCTTCCCGGGCATATTGGGTGCCAAAATTGGCCAGCCCAATACACCGGTTGTGGGCTTTGCCGGTGATGGGGCATTTGGTATTTCCATGAACGAAATGACCGCCTGTGGCCGTGATGAATGGCCCCCCATTACCATGGTTATTTTCCGCAATTACCAATGGGGTGCCGAAAAACGCAATACAACATTATGGTTTGACGATAATTTTGTTGGCACCGAATTAAATTCTAAGGTTAGTTATGCTGGCATAGCACGCGCCTGTGGGTTTTTAGGAATTGAGGTGCATAGCATGGATCAATTAATGGACGAATTGGCAAAGGCCATTCAACGGCAAATGAAAGAAAAACAAACCACTTTTATAGAGGTTATGGTGAACCAAGAATTGGGCGAACCATTCCGCCGTGATGCCATGAAAAAGCCGGTTGCGGTTGCGGGGATATCCCGTGCCGATATGAAAGCCAGCTAAGGGGTTAAATCTGTTTTAACAAAATTATTTGTGCCCCCTCGCCGCCAAATCGCGGGTTGGCCGGGGTAAAGGCTGAAATAATACCGGCAAATTCGGGCAGTGACAACCATTGCTTTACCAATTCTTGCAATATGCCCTTGCCCTTACCGCTGATAATGCGAATGCAACGCAATTTGCGGTGGTGGGTGTCGTGCAAAAATTGCCAACATTTTTGAAATGCCTTATCGCTATCCAACCCATGCAGGTCGCAATCGGCCTGAATCGGGTAATAACCATTGGCCAATTTTTTTAACAATTTTTTGTCATGGTGGTCGCGAATATTGCCGGCAAATTTGGGCCGTTCGGGTGCGGTATATTGGGGCCTGACCACTATTTTTTTGGGTATAATTGGGTGGTTGGCCATATTATGGCTTAATGGGCTGGTTTCACCCACAAAAATATGCCAACCCTGTTTATCATCGCTGGGGTTTTGTTTGGCCAAATTGGGGTTTTTAAAATCGTTCCAATTATTCATTGGCCCCCCCCATGTTGCCAAACAAATATCACCCGCCCCAAAAAGGTCAGCAGGCATAAAAAAGCAAAAATGCTGGAAATTACGGGGAAATATTCGGGAAATAGCGCAAAAAGACTAAAAAACACCATGGTTTCAAACCCCTCCATCAGGCCAAAACCATAATATATGCCCTTTTTTATGGCCGGTGGGGGCAATTGTATTTTTCGGGCGTAATCGGCATATAATAAAAAGCTAACCCCGCTTAATATAAAACCGGCCAATAATACCATGGCAAATGGGGTGTTTATTGGGTTTTGCAGGCCAAAGGCCAAGGGAATGATAGCATAAAAAACAAAATCAGCCGATAAATCGTAAAATGCCCCCTTGGGGTTTGGTTGTTGCGTTTGGGTGCGGGCTATCGCCCCGTCCAACCCATCGCACAGGCGGTTAAACCAAATAAAGGCCAAACCGGTTAAAAAATACGCATTATAAATGGCCAAACCGGCCAAAATGGCCCCCACAACCCCCAACAAAGTCAATATATTTGGGTTGCAATGGCGCAAACCGACATAATTTATTAAAAAATTGCGCGGTTTTTCAATTTTATTTTGCAAATAATTATCTATCATATCAAATTACTATCAAATTTTAATAAAATTACAAAATAAATTTGCAATGGCCGTGAATCTTTTTAATTAATATATTATGGAATATAATGACGAACATGCCTATTATATGGCGCGGTTAATTCGGATTTGCGAAGAAAAAATAGTTGAATTATACCCGTCCGATAAAATAAAAAGTCCGGTGCACCTCTCAATTGGACAGGAGGGCGTGGCCGTGGGCGTGGCCCAGGCCTGTGAAAGCCGTGATTTTATTTTTTCCAATTACCGCTCGCACGCCCATTATTTGGCGCATGGGGGTAATTTGCATCGTTTTTGGGCTGAATTATATGGTGTGGTGGGTGGTTGCGCTGATGGTCGGGGCGGTTCCATGCATTTGGGCGATTTATCGGTAAATTTTGCCTATACATCGGCCATTGTGGCCACACAAATACCCAATGCGGTTGGCTATGGCTTTGGCTTAAAACAACAAAACCGCACCAAAATGCCATCGGGTCGGGTAATATGTTATTTGGGCGATGGCGCAACCGAGGAAGGGGTTTTCTGGGAATCCCTCAATTTTGCGGCATTGCATAACATACCGGTTTTATTTATTTGCGAAAATAACAAATATGCCATTTATTCACACCAAAAAACCCGTCAGGCCAATGACAATATTATTGGCCGGGTTGAATCGTTTGGGGTGAATGCCCATTATTGTTTGGACAATTCCACCCGTGGCATTTACAATTATACCCGGCAATTATTACAAAAAATAGATGAAACCTCCACCCCACAATTTTTGGAAATACCCACTTCGCGCCTACGTGACCATGTGGGGGTTGGCGATGATAGGGTGATGAAATTTAGGCCCGATGAAGAATTGCAACAGGCGATAGACAATGATGAATTAAAAAAATTGGCCGAAAAATTACCGCAAAAACTGCGCCAACAATGTGACGAACGGGCATTACAGGCCATGACCGATGCTATTGCCTTTGCCGAATCACAACCATTTCCATCTATTAACGGGGTTATACAAAATGTCTGGGCCTGAAACCGAATATTGCGATTACGGACAGGCCATATTACTGGCCACCCGCCAGGCCATGCAGGGCGATGACGGGGTTTTTGTCTATGGCTTGGGGGTTGATGATGCCAAGGGCCATTATGGTTCAACCCTGAATTTGCATAACGAATTTGGCAAATTGCGGTGCTTTGATATGCCATTATCTGAGGATGCGATGACCGGTATAGGCATTGGGGCGGCATTAAGCGGTATGCGCCCAATTTATGTCCACCAACGCATGGATTTTTTGTTATTATGCATGAATCAATTGGTCAATATGGGGGCCAAATATCATTATATTTCCAATGGGGCATTAAATGTGCCCATGGTGGTGCGGGCCTCCATCGGCCGTAGCTGGGGACAGGGTGCACAACATAGCCAATCTTTATATAGTTATTTTTGCCATATACCCGGGTTAAAGGTGGTGGCACCCACCACCCCGCATGATGCCAAAACCATGATGAGTGCCGCCATATATGACAATAACCCAGTGGTTTTTATTGAACATCGTTCATTATATTCGCAACGCGGGCATGTCCCACGGGCCGAAGTGGTGGGCGAATTTGGCAAGGCACGGGTGATAGAGGCCGGCAAAGATATTACCATGGTTGGCATTTCCTATACCATAATGGATTGCCTGCGCGCCCGCCAATTATTGGCGGTGGAGGGGATTTCGGCCGAGGTGATAGACCCTGTTTCTTTATACCCCATAGACGAGGACGCAATAGCCGAATCATTGCAACGCACCGGCCGGTTATTAATAGTGGAAAATGATTGGTTAAATTGTGGTTTGGCGGCCGAAATTATGGCCCGCATGGTGGAACGCGGTTTGGGCCATTATAAAATGGCCCGCATGGGTTATGCACCGGCCCCCTGCCCCACCACCCGTTGTTTGGAATTGGCATTTTACCCATCACCGGTTTCGGTGGCCAAACGGGCGTATCAATTAATAAACGGCAATGATAATAATTTTAACCCCGAACCCCCAAAAATTACCGAAATTGAGGCGTTTAAGGGGCCATTTTAATTATTGATGAATTTTACCAATTCGCCCTTGGGATATATTGCTGGCAATTTTATAGATTCAAATTCAAACGGCTGGGCAATAACAGATTCCATTAATGTTTCATTATTGCGGTTTTGGGCATTTTCGGCCAATTGCCGGTTAATTTGCGTTGTTAATAACATGGGCGATTGCGCCAAAGTTTGTATATCGGGGTTGTGAATGGAAAAACCATTATTAATTAAGGTTTTGACCGCATTATGCGCATGTTCACCGGCATAATCGTTTATTTTATATAATTGCATTTGAAATTTATTGGGCATCATTATAAAATCCATCGCCCCCTGCATACAAAAGGCACGTTTTATATCGGGCAGGTTTTTGAATGCGTAAAATACCCCAATCAAAATGGTATATTCGTTCATTAACACGGCCCTTGCCGGTTGTTTGCGGTCCAATTGCAAAATTTTCATGGCCCGTTGCAACCCATAGCGGTAACATTGATAATAATTGGGGTTAGCCATATGGACAATGTCGGTTTTGTAATCTTTACCATATTCAACATGCGTATCACCCTGAAAATGGGCATCAATATCGGGGATTAACCGGTCATTATGGTCATAAAATGGCACATCGCGGTGGAATATATTGCACCCGGGAATATGGTGGTCTGACAAATAATCGTGCAATAAATAAACAATTTTTTTAACATTGGGTTTTTGGGTAAATATTTGGTGAATATTATCCAACAATTGCGGGGTTTGAATAACCATATCGGCATCCAAACACATACAACCCAAATATCGGTTGCGGTTTTTTTCAAAATTGGCATATAATATTCGGTGCGCCAATTTATTAGGTTGGTTTTGCACCAAAAAAAAATCAAAATCAGCCTGTTGGCCGTATAATTGGCGCAGGCAATCTTTAAATTCCTGCTCGCCATGTTCCATAATGCCAATTAATAATTTTTCCATAACCCATAATTTAACCAAATTATCATAATGTGCAAGTTTTTTATTGTTTTTTTATTGCAATTTGGTTAATAAATTATCATGCATGTTTCGCATACACACCCCATAACCCAAACCAAAAAAGGCAAGAAAATGATAGCAGATAATTTGAAAAAACATAATATAATATTACCCCAACCGGTGCCACCGGCCGCCGCATATGTGCCGACCCGCATTACCGGTAATTTGTTATATATTGCCGGCCAATTGCCATTTGTTGATGGCAAATTAACCTGTGTTGGCACCGTTGGCCAATCGGTATCGGTTGATGAAGCCAAGGAAGCGGCCCGTATATGCGCCATTAATATTATGGCGCAAATTCAATCGGCTCTGGGCGATTTGGAACGCGTAACCCAATTTGTGCGCATTGGCGGTTTTGTTAATTGCGTGGCCGGTTTTGGCGACCAACCCACCATATTAAATGGGGCTTCGGTTTTAATTGGTGAAATTTTTGGCCCACGCGGTCAACATGCCCGGGTGGCGGTTGGCACAAACGCCCTGCCATTTAATGCATCGGTAGAGGTTGAAGCATTGGTTGAATTCAAATAAACTTATTTATTAATAAATTCCATTAATTTTTCGTGAAATTTATCTATTATTTCTTCGCGTTCATTAACTATGGAATGCTCGCTATCTATGGAATCAATGGTGCTGTTGGCCAATTTTTTGCCATAAAGTGGCATAATTGCATTATCCACCGATTTATCGGCCTTGGCATAATAAATGAAAACCGGTATGTTTAGAGGTGGGGCTTTTTCTATTTCCTCGGCCAGCCGTTCGGTGGAGGTAATGGTGGCATCACCAAACCCATAACTATACCCACCCACCGCCAATTTGGGGTTTATATCATTAATATCTTGGTTGCGCATAACACGGGCGGCATTGCGGGTGGAATCCTTGTAAAACTCGGGTGTTTGTTTTTTATATTCGTCCTGCCCCGGGCCAAAAGATTCACGGCCGGCAAAGGCCATTAAGGCGCGCGAACTGGCAATTAATGCTGGGTTGACCGATGATTTCCACAATGGGGATACAAAAAATGCCTTGTCAAATGTATTCGGGTTGCGCAGTAAATAGCGCAAACCAATATTCCCCCCCATGGAAAAACCCGTCATTACCAATGGTTTGGGCATATCCTTTATTTTGTCGTAAATTTTGGCAAAATCCTTAATAAATGTCTCATAACTATCTATGTGCCCCTTGGTTGGGTTGTTGGTTATGCGCCCCGAGAGCCCATTGCCCAACCATTCCACCATAACCACATTCAAATTTTGCGAATGCCAATATGCCAAATGGTCGCAATATGATTCAATATTATTGGCCCGCCCCATCAAAAATACCATGGTTGCCTTGGGCTTTTCGGCCGTATATACGGCATAACGCACCGGCAATTTTTTTGCCGCAAAACTTGATTCAATGGTTTCAAACTTGCCATTATTGGTGGCATAATCTATACATTCCTGTGCCGGTTTTAATGGCAGGGCATTGGCCGATAAGCCCAAAAAACATGAAACCAATATTGCCGGTATTTTATTTATATTAGGCATTTTTTCTTATCTCCTCACGCAGGTTGTTAATGGGTATACGCACACCCTTGGGGCGCATCAGGGCCCAATACATCCACCCATTGCACGATTCGGTGCCCAAAATTTGGGCGGCCACGCGGTGAATTGACCCGGAATAAAAATCAGTTTTAATACTGCCATCGGCCAATACCCGGGCCTGAAATTTTTGGCACGGGCTTAATAATTGTTCGCCCGGTTTAACCATGCCCATTTCTAACAAACGGCCAAATGGAACACGTGCTTCCTTGCGCTTGGGTTTGGTATATTCCAATTCCAATTCATTGGTGGGTTCCTTTATCGCATTCAACCGGGCAACCGACAATTCATAATAATTTTTGTCCATTTCACAACCAATAAAATGCCGGCCCATACGTTTGGCCATGGCGGCCGTGGTGCCGGTGCCCGAAAACGGGTCAAACACCACATCACCCACATTGGTTGATGCCAATATAACCCTATATAATAGAGATTCGGGTTTTTGCGTGGGGTGTGCGGTTATGCCATCGGCATTTTTTAAACGTTCAAACCCCGAACATAACGACAAGTGCCAATCAGAACGCATTTGGCTGTCATCATTCATTGCCTTCATGGCATCATAATTAAAGCAATATTTTGAATTGGCTGTTTTGGCCGCCCAAATTAAAGTTTCATGCGCATTGGTAAAACGCGTGCCCCGAAAATTGGGCATGGGATTATGCTTTACCCATACAACATCATTTAAAATCCAATAACCCAAATTTTGAATGGCACTGCCCACCCGAAAAATATTATGGTATGAACCAATGACCCATATTGTGCCGTTGGGTTTTAATATACGGCGCATGGCGGTTACCCATTCGGTGGTAAATTGGTCATATTGTTGAAAATCGTCAAATTTATCCCATTCCTCCACCACGCCCACCACGCGCGACATATCGGGCCGGTATAAGTTATGTTTTATTTGCAAATTATATGGTGGGTCGGCGAAAATCATATCAATTGATTCGGCCGGCATGGCATTGGCCAATTCAATGGAATTGCCCAAATGGATTTTATTTAAGTATTCGTTAGTCATAGTATGTATTATATATAATAAAACCATGTAAATGTAAATAAAAAAATTAGAAATTCATTTTTACTTGGCCACCCAGCAAATGCACGCCACTGCTGTTAATTTTATGTTTAATTTCAATTTGGTCCTTTACGCTATATTCGCCTATATTGCCATTATATTGGTATAATAACCCAACTTTCATACTGCTGGTTGCCTGAATATCCACCCCCATACCCAAACCATATATTAATTTAATGCCGGTGGCGCGTGAAAATAATTCGCTTTCTTTTATATTATACCCATTATTGGTTTGTGGTCCATTATCTAATTGGGCTGTCCAATAACCCAAACCCATTTGCGCGCTAAAAAATGGTTGTAAAATACCCACCATGGCGTTAAATTGCGGGTGATATTGCCCACCAATGGTAAAATTATGTTGAAACACCCCCGAATTTTTCAATGTAATATCCACCGGCCGGTTTTGGGTATAAGTTTTTAATTGCAACTTTTTAAAATTGACTTGGTTATATTGCCAACCATATAAAATATCCATTTGCCCATAATTGGCCCCTATTCCCATACCGCTGGCCCAACCACCTTCGGTTTTTATAGTGCCCAATGGCAAATCAGTGTCGGAATTATAATTGCGCGAAATGTTGGTAAAACCATAGCCTGCATTGGGGGTAAAGAATAATTTTTGCGCCCATAATGGGCCGGCCAGCACAGAGCCAACCAGAGCAGAAACAGCCGATGCGAGTAATGTTTTATACTTCATTTTATTATTAATTATTTGTAATATAGCATATTTTTATTTGAATTACAACATGATTTATTTTCAAAAATGAAAATTTTGGATATTTATTGCTTTTTATAGGTAAATCATATAATATAAGGACATGCGCATACACCTATATAATATTTTTTCATATACCATGTTGGTAAAGTTTTTGGGCGGGGTTTTGGCCCTGTGCAAAATAATATTACCCAAATTATTTATGGGGAAATATATACCAAAATTGCAACAAAAATTATTGGGCAAATATGTTGAATATTTCAAACAAACTTTGTCATTGGCCACGCAGGCGGGCGAAAAACAACGCGTGGCGCAATATACCATGGGCTTGTTTTTTGAATATGGTTTTTTGGTTAAACCCAACCCCAAACGGGCATTTTATTGGTATTTATTGGCGGGTGGTAATAAACAGAACGATAGTTTTGCCTTTGCCTTTCCCAAATTGGGTTTATGTTATTTTTATGGCCGTGGGGTGGCCAAGGATTATCAAAAAGCCTTGGAATATTTAACCATAGCCAGCACCACCCGATATTTAAATGAAATAATTGATGTAAGTAAAGAATTTGTTATAGCCCATCGCAGCATATATGGAAACAACAATCAAAGGGGTTTATAAATGAATTTAAATAATAAAATACCACCCGAATTTAATTTGTATTTAAAGGATAATTATAGAAAGCAAAATTATTATATTTTGCTTGCGCTTACAATTATAATTTCAATTTCATTGGGCTATATAATTTATTTATTATACCGCTACGAATTTGGTGGCGACATAACCATTCATACCTATAATTTGGCATTGTTATTGGCCACCAAATTATCGTTAATGACCATTGTGGGGGCGGTTATAGGATTTTTATATACCACATATTCAAATAATTTGAACCGCATACATGAAATAAATATGAAAAATGACAACCCAAATAACATATCAAACAAAAATAATGATATAAATGAATAATATAATGATAAATAACAGAAAAATATAAATAAATACCATGAGCGAACCAACATTTTTTGAATTACATAACGAACGGGTAAAAAGCCGCGAGGCCCTGTTTAACACCCGCCAATGGGGCCATAAATTTGAAATTGCCAGCGATTACAAACCGGCCGGAGACCAACCAACCGCGATTAAACAATTGGTTCAGGGCATAAATGATGGGGCGCGTGACCAAGTTTTATTGGGGGTTACCGGTTCGGGTAAAACCTTTACCATGGCCAATATTATTGAACAAACCCAACGCCCCGCCTTGGTTTTGGCGCATAATAAAACTTTGGCCGCCCAATTATACAGCGAAATGAAGTCATTTTTCCCGCATAATGCGGTGGAATATTTTGTTTCTTATTACGATTATTTTCAGCCCGAGGCCTACGTGGCCAAAACCGACACCTATATTGAAAAAGATTCATCAGTTAACGAACGCATTGACCGCCTGCGCCATGCCGCCACCCGCGCCCTGTTGGAACGGCGCGATGTTATAATTGTGGCATCGGTGAGTTGCATTTATGGTATAGGTGAGGTGGAAACCTATTCCAGCATGGTGGCACATATTAAGGTGGGTGATAAAATTAACCCCCGCGCCCTGGCCGATAAATTGATTGACCTGCAATATGACCGCAATGATATTCAATTTTTGCGGGGGTATTTTCGCATAAAGGGTGATATTTTAGAGATATTTCCGGCCCACCTTGACGATTGCGCGTGGCGAATCAGCTTTTTTGGCAGTGAGATTGAAAAAATACAGGAATTTGACCCACTAACCGGTGAATTAATGCAAAAATTGCCGGCCGTGGAAATTTACCCTAATTCGCACTATGTTACCGCCAAACCCACCCTGCAACGGGCCATTACCACCATAAAAAAGGAATTGGGCACCCGTTTAGAGGAATTGGTAAAATTGCAAAAATTGGTGGAGGAACAAAGGCTACGCGAGCGCACCAATTTTGATTTGGAAATGTTAATTGCATCGGGCATGTGTGCCGGTATTGAAAATTATTCGCGCCATTTAACCGGCCGGTTGCCCGGCGAACCACCCCCATGTTTATTTGAATATGTGCCACCGGATGCCTTATTATTTGTTGATGAATCGCATGTTACCGTTTCGCAAATTGGGGCGATGTATAAAGGCGATTTTAGCCGAAAATCCACCCTATCGGAATTTGGTTTTCGGCTTCCTTCGTGTATTGATAACCGCCCATTAAAATTTGAGGAATGGGAATATATTCGCCCGCAGACAATATTTGTGTCGGCCACCCCCGGCCCATGGGAATTAAACCGCACCGGCGGTGTGGTGGCCGAACAATTGGTGCGCCCCACCGGTTTGTTGGACCCGGTTATTGAAATACGCCCCACCACCCACCAAGTGGACGATTTAATGCACGAATGCCAAAAAATATGCCCCAATGGCCACCGCGTTTTGGTTACCACCCTAACCAAAAAAATGGCCGAGGATTTGACGACATATATGGTAGACCATAATTTGAAGGTGCGTTATTTGCATTCCGATATTGATACTTTGGAACGCATTGAAATTATACGCGACCTGCGTTTGGGCGTGTTTGACATTTTGGTGGGCATTAATTTACTGCGCGAGGGGTTGGACATACCCGAATGCGCATTGGTGGCCATATTAGATGCCGATAAGGAGGGGTTTTTGCGTTCCAAAACTTCGCTGATTCAAACCATTGGCCGGGCCGCCCGGCACGTGGAGGGGCGGGTTATTTTATATGCCGACCGCATGACCGATAGTTTAAATTACGCCATTAGTGAAACCAACCGCCGGCGCGAAAAACAAACTGCCTATAATTTGCAACATGGCATTACCCCCAAAACCATTATAAAAATGGTGGCCGATTCAGTGGGGGTGGAATTTGATACATCGCGCATGACCGCCAATATGGTCAAACAAGACCTGCCCGAAAAATATGCCAAAATGACCATTGGCCAATTTATTAATTTATGCGACAAGGCCATGTTATCGGCCGCCAAGGATTTGCAATTTGAACGGGCCGCCGCCCTACGCGATGAAATTAAAAAATTGCAAACACAGGATTACACCCTGCCATTAATTGCCAGCAATGCCAAAGTGGATATATTAGAAAAACAATGAATTAAACACATTATATTGGGAACACTAAATAAGTTTAAAATTAAAACCATTGCAAACCTATTTTAGTAAAAGGGTGGTGAAAATTTGCTCTGCTAACGCAACCGCCATTTTCACCCCCCTTGTCAACCCCCCGTGATAGTAAAAATCCAGCAA